>CAEZXV010000015.1_pt1 | contig 12195 bp, 14 predicted proteins | sample 7265341 | NCBI WGS metagenome assembly CAEZXV01 (sample SAMEA6813918, study PRJEB35770) | freshwater metagenome | biome: Freshwater; feature: Freshwater reservoir; material: water | place: Czech Republic | collected 2017-04-14 | depth 30m m | reverse complement strand
TAATTTCATCCTGAATACTCAGATTACTTTGCGCGCTCATCTAGGAGAGTTTACAGGCCCATCAAGTGTTCGATAGCTAATTGGTCGATTGTCTCGTATTGATATCCACGAGCAGCCAAACCATCAACATCAACGCTAACGGATGTGAGATCTTTCCAACTTTCGCCTTTCGCAAGAGTTGGAAGTGCAAGTTCATTGATTCGAGAATCTTCCATTGCAGCTTTGACTCTTGGATCGGCACGAAATGCCAAAGCGCGTTCTTTGAGTGCAAGATAGGTGCGCATATTTGAAGTTGCAGAAACCCAGACTCCGCGATCATCTTCAGTGCGACCTGGCTTGTAATCAAAGTGCTTAGGTCCGGCATATTTATAAGTTTCGAGGAGATCAACCAAGAAGAAGGCTGATTTTAAATCGCCGTGGCCAAAGACTAAATCTTGGTCAAACTTTGGACCATGTTGACCATTTAGATCGATATGGAATAGCTTCTTATGGAATAGTGCTTGAGCAATACCGTGAACAAAATTGAGGTTAGCCATCTGTTCGTGACCAACTTCTGGATTAACTCCTACTAATTCTGGATGATCAAGTGAATTAATAAAGGCAAGTGCATGGCCAATCGTTGGCAAGAAAATATCACCACGAGGTTCATTTGGCTTTGGCTCAATTGCAAACTTAATGTTGTAACCCTTATCGATTACATATTGTCCAAGGATGTTGAATCCTTCGCGATATCTTTCAAGAGCTATGTATGCATCTTTTGCGGCATCTGATTCGGCACCTTCACGACCACCCCAGCAAACATAAATTTCAGCGCCAAGTTCTGCGGCTAAATCGATATTGCGCATCACCTTTGAAATCGCAAAACGTCGAATATCGCGTTCGTTAGCAGTTAACGCGCCATCTTTGAATATTGGATGTGTAAACAAATTTGTTGTTGCCATTGGAACTTTCATTCCAGTATCTGCAAGAGCTTTCTTAAAACGTGCAATGTGCGCGCTTCGATCAGAATCGTTGGAACCAAAAGGAATTAAATCATCGTCATGAAAAGTAACACCGTATGCACCGCGCTCAGCCAATTCAGTAACACTGCGAACCGGATCAAGAGCAGCTCGAGTTGCATCACCAAATGGATCGCGCGCTTGCCAGCCAACTGTCCAAAGTCCGAATGTGAACTTGTCTGCTGGGCTTGGTGTTAATGACATCGTGGCTCCTTATAAATTGGCGGTTTACTAACCTAATTAAATCCCAGTTTGGTGCTTTTGCCTAAGTTCCCTTAATCTTCTCCCATCTCTCCAGCGGGAGTGGTGAAATGGCAGACACGCAAGTCTTAGGAACTTGTGTCTTCGGACGTGCGGGTTCAAGTCCCGCCTCCCGCACCAGCTAAATTATTTAATAGCGGCGAATATCTTCACTAAAGCCGGAACTTGTTTATTAGCCTCAACCCAGATCTTTGGCCCACCATGGTTTTCACCGGGAACCAACTTCAAAACGCTCTTACCCTTTAGCGCCTTAACCTTTTTATTTAATTCAATTGAGTCATATTTACTTACCGAGCAATCAGCTGTTCCATGAAAGATAAAGAATGCTGGCAAGCTCTTATTTTTCGCAAGAAATGGGTAAAGATTTGCTGAATCAACCTTCACTCGATTTTCAGGAAGAGTTACATCGCCAAACCAAGCACTCATTTTCGGATCAAGTCCATAAGCAAAATCATCCTTATTCTGGCAAGGGTATTTAATTTTATTTTCAGCCATAGTCAGCATGTTTACATTTCCAAACAAATCAAATACTGCCAAAACGGTAGCCGAAGTTTTTAGGTTTGGATCAGCTGGGTCGTCGAAGAGTGATTTCTGATTACCGGTAATCGCGGCCATTAGAGAGAGGTAAGCGCCGGCAGAATCTCCGCCCACAGCAAACTTCTTTGAATTGAAACCGTACTTCGCTGAATTCGCCCGCAGATATCTAATTGCGGTTTTTACATCTTGCCCTGTAAGAGGATAAGGAACTGCAGTTGCTAATCGATAATTTACAGATGCAACGCCAATTCCATTCTTAATTAATACTTCCAGAAGTTTGGCGCTCTCGTCATATTTCATAACATTCTCGTCACCAAAGATCATTCCGCCACCGTGAACCCAAATCATCAGTGGTGGCTTTGAAACACCTTTGGGCAGATAAACATCTAAACGCATACTTGGATCTATTGCTGAATACATTTCATCTTCAAAAATCTTCATTTTTGCAATTGATTTCGCAGGCAAATTATAAGAATGCTTAAATCCTGGTGGCATATTTCCATCTGTAGTTCCAGCAGGTGCCTCTGGAGTTGTTGTGGCTGCAGGAAGAGCTTCGCCCTCAATCCACCATTTCTTGACACCATTAATCATGGTGCAAACAAATGTTTTTCCATTGTGTTCGCTTATAGTTTTTGTACCTTCAGGAGCATCTGGACAAGTTCGACCTGGAGCAGGTTGGCCTTGCGGATATCCATCATCGAGATTAGCTGCGGTAGCAATAGAAAGTAGTGAGGTTGAAGTTAGTGCAAGAGCTATGAGTGAAACCGTAAACGTACGGTTAAAGCGCATCAATCAGTCCCTGTAATTGACCAGCATGTGACTTTGAATGTCCGCTAGCTGTTTCTACAAGTTGGGTAAGAGTCATCAGGCCACGATCAACATGTTTCGACGTGCGCGCCCAATCATTCTCCCGAACTGCTTTTAAAATACTGGCATTTGCAATTTGAATGCCTTCTATCGCAGCAAGTGATGCAAGCGCATCGCGATTCGCATAATTTAAACGCTCTGGATAAATATCTTCATTGAATGGGAAAATATCTGGGCTATCTTCGGCAAGATTATTTAAATATCGAGTTGCGAAATGCATTTCACCATCGCACATATGATGAAGCACGAATGCGGGCGACCATTCGCCTGCTATGGGGGTCTTATTTAAGTCAGCGGCTGAAATTGATTTTGCTAGGGCCACGAATTCTTTTCCATTGGCAATGAACTCGGCCAGCACCGCACTATTCGATTTATTCTCGCTCATACGGCAATTCTAAGCGCAGATATCCCGAGCTGCCTAGGAAAATCACTCATGGCACTCACCCTGTTGGCTGTTATAGGCTTGCCGAAGTGAACAAGCTTGTTAGAGGAGTGAATATGGCAGAAAAAAAATTCCGTTCCTGGGTTGGATTTAAGGAAGAGGCCGTTGCAGCCCCTACCGAGAATGCAGTCGAGCGAATTCGCCAACTCGAAACTCAACTTGCTGATCTCCGTTCACGAAGAGACATAACAAGTTTAAGTAAAGAAGAATTTGAAATTCTTGCAGGTGAAACTGCAATGAGTTTGATTAAGACTGCGCAACAGCGCGAATCTCGCGCGCTTGCCTCAGCCGAGCAAACAATCGCAGAAACGGCTCGAATAGCCAAAGAACGCCTAGATTCATCAGAAGCTAAAGCAAAATCAATTCTTTCTGGCGCAGAATCGCGTGGTCGCAAATATATTGAAGCTGCAGAATCTGATGCGAATGAACTTCGGGAAAAAGCAGTGCGCCAAGCCGAACAACTTCTATTAGAGAGCAAGCGTGAGGCTTCAGCCTTAGGCAGCGCGGCGAAACGTGAAGCTGAAAGAATTATTGGTGAGGCAACTGGTGAAATAAGTGAATTTAGATCTTGGCTCACTAGTGCAATTTCAGAATCTGAACGACTATACCGAGTTCAAACACAATCTTTAAATGCTGCAGAGCAAGCTATTGGTGAAACTCGCAACAGATTGAAGCAAGCGTTCGAGCGCTTAGCTTCACTTCAAGGCGATATCGATGCAAACATTGATGAGAATGATCGCCCCGTTGAGAAAACTTTCGTTAGAAGTGGCGCTAAGAAACCAGAAGTGACTCCTAAGCCTGTGGCTAAAAAAGCAGTTAAGAAAACTGCAAAGAAGCCAGCCAAGAAGGCTGTTAAGAAAAGCACTGCCAAAAAACGTAAGTAGTCATGATGCAGCGCGCATCAATTTCTAATTCGCACATACCAGCAATCGATGGCTTGCGCGCGCTTGCAGTAGTTGCTGTTGTTCTTTACCACCTTGGAATTAATTGGATTCCTGGCGGTTTCTTAGGAGTAGATCTCTTCTTCGTAATATCTGGTTATGTAATTACTCGCCTAATTCTTGATTCAATCGAAAGTGCAAATGGCCTAGATATTCGCGAATTTTATGCAGCAAGAATTCGCAGATTGCTTCCTGGGCTCTTAGTTTTAATCGTTGTTACTTGTGTAGCTATTGCACTATTTGCGCCGGACAGCATCCGAAGATTCATAAGTGATCTCCCATTCGTGTTATCTGGAACTAATAACTGGCACTTAGTAGCACTCCACCAAGATTACTTCCAAGCTATTGGCCGACCGCCGCTACTTCAACATACGTGGTCCTTAGCCGTGGAGTTTCAATTTTATTTAATATGGCCAATCATCTTGCTCTTTGTCTGGCGCAGGTTTGGCAAGCGTGTAGTTCGTCGCGCGGCACTCCTTATCGCAACATTTTCCGGAACTGCACTTTTTCTCTTCTCGCTTCAAGCAGACAACGCAACTGCTGGTCGTATAAGCCATATTTACTTCGGCACTGACACTCACAGTCTTGGCTTATTTTTAGGTTCGGCCCTTGCAGTTAGCTGGATACCAAGAAATTTATCGAAGAATATTTCACAACGTGCCCAAGATTTTATTGATGGAATAGGGGTCATTGGTTTCATTGGACTTCTCTGCATCTTCCTATTTATTGATGAAACTAATGCAACTCTCTACCAAATCGCCTTCCCGCTTGCCGGATTCTTTGGCTGTGCAACAATTGTTTCAATAGTTCATCCAGCTTCTAGATTTTCACCAATTATAAGTAACAAACTATTTCTCTGGATTGGACAACGTTCTTACGGAATTTATTTATGGCATTGGGTAGTTTTTCAAGTCACTAGACCAGGCGCCGACCTGACGGGATCTTTACTAGCGCTAAATATTGCGCGAGTCTTATTGGTTTTGATTCTTGCCGATATTTCACTGCGGGCTATTGAAATCCCAATTCGTAGAGGCGTTGTTCAGAACTGGTTTAGAGGTATGAAGTATCGAACAAAAGTAATGCAAAAGCGGCAGCGGATATTTGTTTCAAGTGTCTCGATTTTTACACTTCTTATTACAAGTACATCAATAGCAGTCGCCTGGCAACGCGATCAATCTATAATTGTTGAGATAAAGCCTGAACTCGAACTTCCGCAAACCACCATCTCCGTAGATAAGCCAGGTCTTTGGGTTACGGGCGATTCGGTAATTCTTGGAATTCGAAATAAATTGGCTGCTAGCCAAGATATTTCCCTAGTAAATGCCCGAGTTGGAAGGCAAATTCAAGAACTTATCAAAGTAGTTGAGGAAGATAAGCCAAAAGTTAAGCGTTCTATTGTTGTTCTAGATGTCGGGAATAACAATGCAGTTTCCCGCGAAGATATGGTCAAGTTGATGGAATTGCTAAAAGAACAGCCGCGAGCCATCGTTATTAACACCTCGGTTCCCCGAACTTGGCGCGATGGAAATAATAAAATAATTAGTGAAGTTGTTTCGCGGTATTCAAATGCAACTTTAATTAATTGGGCGCAGATAGCAGAAAACCACCCGGAGTTTTTTGCTCCGGATGGCGTCCACTTAGTTGAAACTGGTAGTGATGTTTACGTTGCCGCAATACTTGATGCGTTAAACGTAAATTAAATTATTAGATTTAAGCGTATTGACCTGGAAGTCCGAAAACTTTTCCGCCAACAACAGTTCCATCTTCAAGAACAGATGAAACTCTAAATGAGCACCATCCTGAAGTGTCTCCCTTTGTAATATCCAATGAAAATTGAGTAGCTGGAACTGTTGAAATTAATTTCCAAGCGCCACCGTTTGAACGGATCTCAACGTTGTAGTTGGCAACTTTTGCGCCATCAACAGGTGCCTTCCAAAAAATTGTTGCGCCGGTAGCTGTGTATTGAGCAACGATTCCAACAGGTTCGCTACCGCCACCATTTACAACAGTTGCACTTGATGCTTCTGCTGATGCTTCAGTGGTTGGTTCTGCTGATTCTTCTGCAGCGCTTCCTTGTGAGGCTTCGGCTGAAGCGGTTTCTTGTGGCGCAGCTGATTCAGTCTTTGTTGAACCATTGCGTGAAACAACTAGTAGCGCAAGCAAAACAACTGCGATTACAACTGCAGTTAATACACGCTTTGAAGAACTAGAAGATGAATTGTTGCTTGAAGATTTAACTGATGCAGGAACGCTAGCTCCTGGAGTCTTTGCAGGGCGTGTAGTTACAGATGAACTTTGGAAGTTTGATCGTCCGGATGCAACCGGGGCGGCAGGAACTACGAATGTTGACGAAGACTTAACTGCCTTCTTCGCAGTTTTCTTAACTGCCTTCTTCGCAGTTTTCTTAACTGCCTTCTTGGCTATTGCTTTCTTCGCAGTGCTCTTCTTTGCAGAAGTTTTCTTCGCAGTGCTCTTCTTTGCAGAAGTTTTCTTGGCTGCCTTCTTTGCGGTTTTCTTAACTGCCACAGTTGTGCTCCTTGGTTTGTATTTGAAATCTAGGTTCAAAATTCAATAGCTAAAGGATACCCCAGGCCCTTATAAATCCCTTAAAAAATTGTAAAACTAGAGCAGGTCTTTGATTTTTGGTGCGATTGCCCGCAGCGCAATTCCACGATGGCTAATTTTGTCTTTCTCCCCGTGTGCAAACTCGCCTAAGGTTAAATTCTGACCACTTGGCTGGAAGATCGGGTCGTAACCAAATCCTGCATCCCCGCGTGGCGAAAGGGTGATAACTCCATCAAGTTTTCCACTTTCTATCACCTCAAGATTTGCCGATCGATGATCTGGTGGAAAGACTAATGCGACTTCACATACGAAGTGCGCACTTCTTGCTCCTTGCGCTATTCCATCTAACTGCTGTAAAACTTTTTGGATATTCGCAAAGTCATCGCCATGAACACCTGACCATCTAGCAGAAAAAATTCCTGGATCACCATTTAGATAATCAATACAAAGTCCACTGTCATCAGCCAATGCAGGTAAATTTGTAAATTCACAGACTCCACGCGCTTTCAGTAAAGCGTTCGCTTTAAAACTATCGCCAGTCTCTTCGATATCCGGCAGGTTTGGAAAATCTTTTAGACCTAAAACTTCGATATCGGAAGCAAATTCGGCAAGTAGCCTCTCAAATTCCGCAATTTTCCCACGGTTTTGTGTGGCAAGAACTATTTTTCGCACAAGTATGGAGTTACCTAACTTTAACTAAATTCAATTAAGTGCGATTTGCTGCAGCTTAGCCAACTGACTACAACCTGCAGTGCCCAGATCAAGTAGTGAATTAAGAAGTGCTCTATCAAATGGTTTGCCTTCTGCAGTACCTTGAACTTCAACAAAGTTTCCATCTGCAGTGCAGACAATATTCATATCAGTATCTGCAGTTACATCTTCTTCATAGCAAAGATCAAGCATCGGGACTCCACCAATAATTCCAACGCTAACTGCTGAAACGCCTTGAGTAATTGGGTTTCTTGTCGCGGGAATATGACCCTTTGATTTCGCCCAAGTAATTGCATCTTGCAGCGCAACGTATGCACCTGTAATTGCTGCAGTTCTTGTTCCACCATCGGCTTGCAATACATCGCAATCAATAACAATTGTGTTTTCACCTAAGGCAGCAGTGTCCACTACCGCGCGAAGTGAGCGGCCAACGAGTCGAGAAATTTCTTGTGTCCGTCCCCCAAGTTTTCCCTTAACGCTCTCACGATCTGAACGGGTATGCGTAGCACGGGGCAACATTGCATATTCACTCGTTACCCATCCACCACCTTTACCGACCAACCAACGTGGGACGCCAGGTGTAAATGAAGCCACGCAAAGAACTCGTGTGTTACCAAATTCAACTAAAACTGAACCTTCAGCATTGTTCAACCAATTTCTAGTGAACTTAATTTCGCGAAGTTGGTCTGGAGCTCTGCCATCTATTCTCAATTTATTCTCGTTTCGACTTTTGTAACTTCTGGCCCGAGGAAACGTCTAGCTAATTTGCTAAAAATTTCACTCTCCCCAGTTGAAACAAATTTGTGGGTTGGATTTCCAGATGTATTTAGTGCGTTATTTTCGACTAGAACTCGGTACAAATCTTTAGCAGTCTCTTCTGCGCTTGAAACGAGCGTCACTTCATTGCCCATCACATATGAGATAACACCTGTTAACAATGGGTAATGAGTACAACCCAAAACTAAAGTATCTATTTTCTTATCAACTAATGGCTTCAAATAATCGGTAGCAACTTTTGTGATCGCGGTACCAGATGTTTCACCACGTTCTACGTATTCAACAAATAACGGGCAGGCAACTGAGGTGATCTCCAATTGTGGCGCGGCAGCAAAAGCATCTAAATAGGCTCCGGAATCAATTGTTGCGTTTGTTCCTATTACGCCAATTCGACCACTTCGAGTAGCTGAAACAGCCCTACGAACTGCGGGTTGAATAACTTCAATTACCGGAATCGAATACCGCTCGCGAGCATCACGCAACATTGCTGCACTTGCAGTATTACATGCAATAACAATTGCCTTAACGCCAGCTTCAACAAGTTGATCCATAATTTCTAAAGCAAAAGTTCTCACCTCGGCTAATGGTCTTGGACCATATGGGCCCCTAGCAGTATCACCAACATAAAGAATTGACTCACCTGGAAGCTGATCAATAATTGATCTCGCAACAGTTAATCCGCCAACACCAGAATCAAAGATCCCTATAGGAGAATTTTCGGAAACTTTTGCGGCTGACATATGCCCAAGCCTACCTGCACTAACAATTAATAAGGAATTAATAAAGCTTAATTATGCCCAGAGTTGTCCATCTAGGACTTCTGGATCACCATCTTTTCCATAGACACCAGTAGACAAATACTTCCACCCACCATCACACACAATGAAAGCGATGTCGGCGCCGACTCCCGCGTCCACGCATTCTTTCGCTACTCCGAGCGCTGCATGCAGAATTGCACCTGTTGAAATTCCTGCAAAAATTCCTTCGACTTCTAATAGCTCTTTTACTCTGCGAACCGAGTCTTGTGCGCCAACAGAAAATCTACGAGTTATAACCGAAGCATCATAAAGTTCTGGAACGAATCCGGCATCTAAATTACGTAGACCATAAACAACTTCGCCATAACGTGGTTCAGCAGCTATTACTGAAATATTTGGATTCTTCTCGCGCAAATATTTTCCAGCGCCCATCAAAGTACCGGTTGTGCCAAGTCCTGCAACAAAGTGTGTAACAGTTGGTAAATCTTCATAAATTTCTGGACCTGTAGTCGTGTAATGAGCCAAGGTATTAGCCGGATTTCCATATTGATATAAAAATACCCAATCTGGATTTTCGGCTGCGAGTTCTTTTGCCACTCGTACTGCTTCATTTGATCCACCAGCGGCTGGTGAATAAATAATCTTTGCTCCCCACATTTCGAGGATTTGCGTACGCTCGATACTTGTATTTTCTGGCATCACACAAATTAATTTATAACCGCGCACTTTCGCAACCATCGCAAGTGATATTCCAGTGTTGCCACTCGTCGGCTCTAAAATTGTTGCACCAGGTTTTAATTTTCCAGTTTTCTCAGCATCATCAATCATCGCAATTGCTGTGCGATCTTTAATTGATCCAGTTGGATTTCGATCTTCTAATTTTGCCCAGAGTCTTACAGCTGGTTTACCTGCTTGTGCTTTTGGTGAAAGTTTTGGTAGACCGATTAAAGGGGTGTGACCAAGTGATGCTTCTAGTGATTCGTATCTTGTCACTAGCAACCGCCAGCTACGGCAGGCAAAATTGTTACTGAATCACCAGCTTTAAGCGAGGCAGTAAGTGATCCCATGAAACGAACATCTTCATCGTTTATATAAATATTAATAAATCGGCGCAGTTCGCCATTTTCAAGTAAGCGCTCACCAAGTCCGGTGTAGTTAGCATCGAGGGCACTAATTAATTCAGCTAAGTTTGTAGCTTCGACTGAAACAACTTTTTCACCTTTAGTAAATGGGCGAAGAATTGTTGGGATACGAACTTCAATTGTTGGCGCAGACATGGGGCTAAGTATCCTAGAAGTACGCCTTACACGCCAATTAGAGTGAATCTACGATCTCGACGTCTTCTTCGCTTACGACCCCATCAATAATTCGATATGAACGAAATTCATTCTCAGGTGCAATCTCTTTGCGGGTAGAAACTAATACGTAATGCGCATTTGGTTCTGAAGCGTAAGAAATATCGGTTCGAGATGGATAGGCCTCGGTCTCGGTATGCGAGTGATAAACCACAACTATTTCTTGGGAATTATCATCAAGCTCACGATAGAGCGATAGCAGATCCTTGGAATCAAACTCATAAAAAGTTGGCGAGTGGGCCGCATTTATCATCGGCTTAAGAATTTGTGCAAGATCCTTACCCTCTGGCCCAAGAATTACACCACAGCATTCATCTGGATATTCGGCGCGAGATTGTTCGAGAATTGCCTCAACATGTTTTGAAGTAATTCGAAGCGTCATGTTAGTAAGCCTAACAAATTCTCTTGCAACCAACCTAACCAGAAATAGACCGCATAAACCGGCTTCTGGGGATCTTCATCAGGCAATAATTCAAATTTATCAAAACTATCTTCTGAAATTTCTAATCGGACGGAGAGCGCTATTCTTAAATCATTTAGCGCTTTGAGCCAAATATCAGCATTAAGATCTTCAATGACTCCACCATGATTTTCATCGACCAAAATAGTTAACTCTTCGCGAACAAGTCGCAAATTTTTCTGTTTAGCACCACGTAGTTGCGGTTCGGTATATCTGCGAAAATCTGACGCCGCTTCTGGATCGGCATAGGCATTTGGAAGCAATCGCAGAAGAACTGGATCATCTGGCGTAACTATTTCCGAAGGCATTGCCAAAAGTTGAGCAAGTGGATCGCTTGAATCGTAGTGATGAAAAAAATCGCCCTCACCGAGAAGTTCAAGTAATTGCTCAACAAGGTTGATCAGAATGTGGGCTTCATCTAGCGTTAAATCTAGCGAATAACCATCGCCAACTTTCTCAAAGCTAGACATCAGATTTTGTCATCACGTTGGAGAGTGGCCCAAAGTCCATGTTCATGGAGCCTTTGAACATCGCGCTCCATCTCTTCCCGAGTGCCTGTTGAGACAACTGCCCGTCCCTCGTTATGGACTTGCATCATTAATTCATGAGCACGTTCTTTCGAAAAACCAAAGAGTTTTATAAATACGTGCGTTACATAAGTCATTAGGTTAACTGGGTCATCCCAAACAATTGTGATCCAAGGTCGGTCAAGTAATTCGCTGATATTTACTTCAGCTTTATCCATTGTTTTAGCCATAGCTATCTCACCAATACCGATACGAAGGCGCTCTTCGAACTAGAAAAATTAATCTCTCCATCTGTAACAATTCTAAATTGCTTTGCACCAATTTTAGATGGTGTGAAAACAATTTCAAAAGTTCCATCTGCAAGAGTTGTTCCCGACCCAACTTTGGCGCCATCATCGAGAACTACATTCACACCCGCAATTCTAGGTTGAACTTGTCCAGTAACTTTGTAAGTTACTCCATGCTTCATGGATGCTGGAATCTTCCAGGAAATTACTCTCGAAACGCCAATAGATTTGCTTGGCGTTTGACCAAGAGTTCTATCCCAAGTTTCATCTGTAGAAAATGAAATATCCGTAGTTTCACCAAGTAAAACTCTGGTTTGAAATGTGCCATCAGTTGCGGTGCTACCAATTGCTCTTCTAGTTGTTCCCGAACTCCGCTTTATGTCCATATATACCGGAACACCTGAAACCGGTCGACCATCAGCCAATTTAAAAGTCCCGTTGAAGGCCGCGCTTTCGCCATAAAGTAAATTATCAACACTAGAACTTACTTCACCTACAACTTTATCTTGGCCCATTGCGATTGCGACTTTCTTAACTTCTTCAATAGCCAAGTTATCACCGTAACCAATCTCCCACTCGGAAATTCCACCGAGCCGATACTTCTCTACTAATTTTGCACGCGCACCATAACCGCGTGCATCTACATACCAAGCAGAGTGATCTACTTTGCAACTAGTTGTTGCACCTGTTTTATTTACGCCATTAAATT
>CAEZXV010000014.1_pt1 | contig 12456 bp, 15 predicted proteins | sample 7265341 | NCBI WGS metagenome assembly CAEZXV01 (sample SAMEA6813918, study PRJEB35770) | freshwater metagenome | biome: Freshwater; feature: Freshwater reservoir; material: water | place: Czech Republic | collected 2017-04-14 | depth 30m m | reverse complement strand
TGCATCTATGTCGCCTGCATGTGGTCCGGTGCCTGTTACAACAGTTCCAATCAAAAGAACGATAAATGTTAAGGTGATAACAATCTTTGTAAGAATTGCAGTAGTTGGTAGAACTGGCAAAATGGGTCTGTCGAGAATGCGGTGGCGTAATGCAAGAGCTCCGGCAATAAGCGGAATAGTTAAGACGAAGTGCGCAGAAACAGAAACTGGATTTAGTTTTGTTAAAACGGTAATTCCACCGAGGACCACTTGACCCAGAAATCCAGCGATTTGCAGTATTGCGAGTATTCGTAATCTTTTGTAATCGGCTCGTTCCTTCAAATTTCTAACTATGTAGATGAGACCGGCTATTGCCAAAATCAAAATAAGCCAAGCTATTAACCGATTTCCAAATTCAATCCACGCATGTAATTGACCTTGAGCTTGATGGACGATCGGTTTGATCGATCCATCCGTGCATTCTGGCCACGTAGGACAGCCCAAACCAGAACCAGTTAGGCGAACAGCCCCGCCAGTTACGACCAACCCGGCTTGAAATATCAGGAGCGCCGTGAATATAAATACAGGCAGGCTCATGCTCGTAGCCTATGCGTAGGTAGGCCAACCTTGCGGCAGCCTGCCGAGTGGCGGGTTTCTCCGAATTACGCAACAATAATGTTGTGAAAAAGAGCGAAGATCGAACTCGGGATTTAGTTGCTCGGGCGATTCTAGAAAATGGTCCGGCCACAGCCGTAGCTCTCGCTTCTAAATTAAAGATCACGCCAGCGGGGATAAGGCGACACTTGGATACTTTGGTAGCTGAAGGTGTTTTAACTGCTCGTGAACCATTTCAATCTTCAATAGATTCAAGAGGACGAGGTCGCCCCTCAAAAGTTTTTGTTATGACGGATTTTGGTCGCGAGAAATTCGAACACACTTATGACGATCTAGCTGTTTCAGCACTTCGCTTTATGGCATCGAAGGGGAGCGAGTCCTTAATTAAGGAGTTCGCAAAGACACGCGCCGAAGAGATAACTCGTCGAGCTGCACAAATTTTGGCGAATAAAAAGAATCTAAATGAGAAGAGCAACGCCCTCGCAACTTTTCTATCTGACGAAGGCTATGCAGCAAATAATCATTCCCAGGGGATTGGCGAAGAACTCTGTCAGAACCATTGTCCAATTGCACATGTTGCGTCAGCCTTTCCAGAATTTTGCGAGGCGGAAACAGAAGCTTTTTCAAACTTACTCGGAACTCACGTTCAACGACTAGCAACGATTGCTCATGGCGATGGTGTTTGCACAACTTTTATTCCAAATACGAAAAACCTAACAAAAAATGGAAAGCGGGCCTGAAGTGAGCGATGTCTTAGCTAAGAATCCTGGACTTGAAGGAATCGGCAACTACGAATTTGGTTGGTCAGATAAGAATGATGTTGGCGCCAATTCAAGACGTGGCTTAAATGAAGATGTTGTTCGCGATATTTCATCTAAGAAGAGTGAGCCACAGTGGATGTTAGACCTTCGCCTTAAAGGGCTCTCGCTTTTCGAGAAGAAGCCAATGCCAACTTGGGGATCTGATTTATCAGGAATTTTCTTCGACACAATTAAATACTTCGTTCGTTCAACCGAAAAGCAAGCAACTTCTTGGGAAGACCTGCCAGATGATATTAAAAACACTTATGACCGCCTAGGAATTCCAGAAGCAGAGAAGCAGAGACTTGTTTCTGGTGTTGCTGCTCAGTATGAATCTGAAGTTGTTTATCACTCGATTCGCGAAGATCTAGAAGCTCAAGGTGTGATTTTCGTAGACACCGATACGGCTCTTCGTGAACACGAAGAGCTCTTCAAGGAATATTTTGGAACTGTAATTCCAGTTGGCGATAATAAATTCGCCGCTCTAAATACATCTGTCTGGTCTGGTGGATCATTCATTTATATTCCCAAGGGTGTGAAGGTCGATATTCCACTTCAGGCATATTTCCGAATTAACACTGAGAATATGGGTCAATTCGAACGCACACTAATAATTGCTGATGAAGATTCATACGTGCACTATGTAGAAGGTTGCACTGCTCCGATCTATTCATCTGATTCCCTTCATAGTGCAGTTGTTGAGATTGTTATTAAAAAGGGAGCTCGCGTTCGTTACACAACGATTCAAAACTGGTCAAACAATGTTTACAACTTAGTAACTAAGCGGGCAACTTGCGCCGAGGGTGCAACCATGGAATGGGTTGACGGAAATATCGGATCAAAAGTAACTATGAAATATCCAGCGGTGATGTTGATGGGCCCACATGCGAAAGGTGAAACTCTTTCAATCGCATTTGCTGGAGAAGGACAACATCAAGATGCTGGAGCCAAAATGGTTCATGCTGCGCCATACACATCCTCATCAATTATTTCTAAATCAGTTGCACGAGGTGGAGGTCGTACTTCATATCGCGGATTAATCCAGGTAAATGAAGGTGCGCACCATTCGAAATCAACTGTTAAATGCGATGCACTATTAGTAGATTCAATATCTAGATCTGATACCTATCCGTATGTCGATGTCCGTGAAGATGATGTCTCGATGGGACATGAGGCAACAGTTTCTAAAATCAGCGACGATCAACTCTTCTATCTGATGTCACGTGGACTTGGCGAAGATGAAGCTATGGCGATGATTGTTCGTGGATTCATCGAACCAATCGCTCGCGAACTGCCAATGGAATACGCACTTGAATTGAACCGTCTGATTGAAATGCAGATGGAAGGTGCAGTTGGTTAATGAGTACTCTGACAACTAACTATTTAGCTCCTTCTGGTCGTGAGGAAGCCTGGCGTTTCACGCCGCTTTCACGGCTAGGTGGTCTATTAGATGCCGCGGTAAATATAGAGAACGTAAATTCAATCGTGCTGCAAAGCCCTATTGAAGGTGTATCTCTATCGACGAAAAGTTCTAGCGATCTTCCTGCGATATCAATTAGCGATGATTTGGCGTCGATTCGTGCTCGTGAATTTGCGACCGAAGTTACACATATCGAAATCGCAAAGGAAGTTGATTTAAGCCAACCGGTTTTGCTTGCGCGATCCGGACTCAATGGTAAGCCGCAGGCTAGTAGAACTCTTATTTCTGTTGGCGTTAACGCGCATGCCACTTTAATTTTGCAGAATACGGGCAATGCCATTTTGAGTGATGAAATTGAATTTGATTTAGCTCCTGGCTCTAACCTCACATTCGTTTCACTTCAAGAGTGGGATTCAAAGACTATTCATCTTGGTCGCCAGCACGCAGTCGTGAGCAAGGATGCGACATTCAATTCAATCGTTGTGACAGTAGGAGGATCATTGGTCCGATTGCTTCCAACTGTTGAATACAGCGGCCCAGGTTCAAGTGCAGATCTTCAAGGTCTATATTTCGCGACCGATGGTCAACATTTAGAACACAGACTTTTCGTAAACCACAACGTCCCAAATGCAAAGAGCCGCGTCAATTACAAAGGTGCGCTAGCAGGAGATAAGGCACATACGGTTTGGATTGGCGATGTTTACATTCGCGCGAATGCAGAAGGCACTGACACCTATGAATTGAACCGAAACTTACTTTTGTCTGATGGTGCACGAGCCGATTCAGTGCCGAATTTGGAGATCGAAACTGGCGAAATTGTTGGTGCAGGTCACGCGAGCACAACAGGACGTTTCGATGACGAACAACTCTTTTACTTATCTTCTCGTGGGATCCCTGCGGAAGTAGCTCGAAGATTAGTAATCCGAGGATTCTTTGCTGAAATTATTGGAAAGATCAAGATCGAAGAAATCGAAAATAGATTAATGGATCGCATCGATTCTGAACTTTCAAAGGTCGGTGCGTAAATGACCGAGCTCTCATTTGATTCATTAATAGAACGCAAACCAGTAAAGGTCGATTTAGATGGAGTCGCGGTGTGCGTAACTCGCATCGGCCAAGAAGTATTTGCTATCGCAGATACTTGTTCGCATTCAGATGCTTCACTCTCCGAAGGCGATGTGACGGATTTCAAAATTGAATGTTGGTTACACGGCGCAGAGTTCGACCTGCGAAGTGGCGAAGTTGTAACACCGCCAGCTTCGATTCCGGTAGAAGTATTTGAAGTAAATCGTGAAGGCGACAACGTAATAATTTCTAGCAGAAAATCTGCCCAAGGTTAAGGAGAGCTAATGAGTACTTTAGATATCAAAGGTTTGCAGGTTTCAGTCGCAACTGAAAACGGGTTCACCGAAATTCTTCGCGGAGTGGATCTCACAATAAAATCCGGTGAAACGCATGCAATTATGGGTCCCAACGGTTCAGGTAAGTCAACACTTGCATACTCAATTGCGGGACATCCCAAATACACAATCACTGGTGGCTCTGTAACACTAGATGGCGTTGATGTTCTTGCAATGTCAGTTGACGAGCGCGCTAAGGCTGGATTATTTCTTGCGATGCAATACCCGGTTGAAGTTCCTGGTGTATCTGTAACCAATTTCTTGCGGACAGCTGCAACAGCGATACGCGGCGAAGCGCCAAAGGTAAGAACTTGGGTGGGCGAAGTTAAAGAAGCGATGGCAGCTTTGAATATGGACTCTAATTTTGCAGAACGTAGTGTTAACGAAGGTTTCTCTGGCGGCGAGAAGAAGCGCCACGAGATTCTTCAACTGGAACTGCTAAAGCCTAAGTTTGCAATCCTAGATGAAACAGATTCTGGTCTAGATGTGGATGCCCTGCGCATTGTTTCCGAAGGAGTCAATCGCGTTAAGTCGAATAGTGACTTGGGAATTATGTTGATCACGCACTACACCCGCATTCTTCGTTATATCAAGCCTGATTTTGTTCACGTTTTTGCTGCAGGAAAAATTGTTGAAGAGGGCGGCCCAGAGCTAGCTGACAAGTTAGAAGAGAAAGGTTATGCAGAGTACACAACTGCATAATTGATGAAACCAATGTTTACCCCAGCGGAAATTCGCAAGGATTTTCCAATCTTTGAGAAGCTCATGCGTGGCGGAAATCGTTTAGTGTATCTAGATAGTGGAGCCACAAGTCAGAAGCCTCGGTTAGTTCTAGATGCGGAAAGAAATTTCTACGAAATGCATAACGCTGCGGTGCATCGAGGAGCCCACTTGCTTGCCGAAGAGGCGAGTAGTGCTTATGAAGGTGCACGCGAGGTCATAGCTAACTTCTTGGGTGCACAGGTTGATGAAATCATTTTTACTAAGAGCGCGACTGAAAGCATAAATGCAATTGCTTATTCTTTTGGCAATTCATCACCTGATTCTAGATTTGCGTTAAAGCCGGGTGATCGAATTGTTGTTTCAGAGTTAGAGCATCACGCTAATCTGATTCCTTGGCAGCAATTAGCTAAACGAACTGGCGCCGAACTTGCCTGGTTTCCGATCAATGCAGAAGGAAGACTTGACCTTTCTAAAATTGATGAAATTATTACTAAAAAAACAAAGGTGGTAGCAATAACCCACCAATCAAATGTTCTTGGAACAATTGTTCCGATAGCTAAATTGGTTGATGCTGCGCATGCAGTCGGAGCGGTTTTTGTTCTAGACGCCTGCCAATCGGCGCCGCATTTTAAGATTGATGTGAAATCTCTAAATATCGATTACTTAGCCTTTTCAGGTCACAAAGCTCTAGGTCCGACAGGAGTCGGAATTCTCTGGGGACGTTTGGATTATCTAAACGAGATGGAACCATTCTTGACTGGCGGTTCAATGATTGAATCGGTAACCATGAGTGAAGCTACTTGGGCGAAAGCTCCTAAAAGATTTGAAGCTGGTGTTCCTAATATGGCGCAAGCAGTAGGTCTTGCGGCCGCTATTAAGTATTTAGACGAACTTGGAATGGCCAACGTAGAAGAGCACGAGAAGAAATTGACTGGTTACGCCTTAGATAAGTTCGCGAATCTAAAGGGCGTAAAAGTAATTGGACCCAAAACAAATATCGATCGCGGTTCGGTAATTTCATTTGAAATTGATGGTATCCATCCGCATGATGTGGGTCAGGTATTGGATCAATACGGAGTAGCTGTTCGCACCGGTCATCACTGCGCTTGGCCATTGATGAAGAAATTGGGGCTGGTGGGTACAACTCGCGCCTCCTTCTATGTTTACAATGACGAGCAAGATGTCGATAGCTTGATAATAGCTATTGAAGAAGCTAAGAAATATTTCAAGGTCTAACGTGGAATTAGATTCGCTATATCAAGAAGTTATTTTGGATCACTATAAGCATCCACTCCATAAAAAATTGGTGCCTGATTACACAGCCCAAGTTCACCACGTAAATCCAAGTTGTGGTGATGAGATAACGCTTAACGTTTTGATTGCGGGCGGGTTAGTCAAAAGTGTTTCTTGGGATGGCGTTGGTTGCTCAATTTCACAAGCCAGCACCTCAATTGCTAGCGACCTTATGGTAGGCAAGTCTTTGGAAGATGCTCTTGCAACAGTAGAGGCATTCTCGAAACTTATGGGTAGCAAAGGGAATGAAAAGGGCGATGAAGACGTTTTAGAAGATGGCGTAGCGTTGGCTGGTGTTTCAAAGTTCCCAGCTCGGATAAAATGCGCCTTGCTTGGTTGGATGGCTTTCAAAGATGCAGCACTTCAAAGTGGAAATAAATAGGGAGAATGATGACTAACTCAAAAACAACACTGGACGATGTTACCGAGGCGATGAAAGATGTCATTGACCCAGAACTTGGTATAAACGTAATTGATTTGGGGTTGGTCTATGACATGCGCTTAGATGAAAATAACGTTGCAATCTTAGACATGACACTTACATCGGCCGCTTGTCCGTTGCAGGATGTAATTGAAGATCAAACACATCAGGTTCTTGCTGACATCACCTCCGATGTGAAAATCAATTGGGTTTGGATGCCACCTTGGGGTCCAGGGAAAATTACAGATGATGGTCGAGAGCAATTGCGTGCGATTGGCTTCACGGTTTAATACGTGTCGATGCATGGCCAATGGATGGCCCTTAGATCGCTCAGTTCAGATCAATCGGTAAAGAACCAAAAATTAAAAGCTGGAACCTTTAAAAGAATTCTAGCTTTTGCAGCGCCGTACCGTAGATATTTACTTATATTCATCACGACGGTGATCATCGATGCAGTACTTGTTGTTGCTACGCCACTTCTTCTCCGTAACTTAGTTGATCAAGGTGTTGTAAAAGCTCGAGGCGACGTTGTAACCAAATTGGCTTTAATTGTGGGCACGCTCGCAATCGCAGATGCGGTTTTCAGCGCACTAGGGAGATGGTTCTCAAGTCGAATCGGCGAAGGTCTAATTTACGATCTCAGAAGCCAAGTCTTCGAGCATGTTCAGAAGCAATCGATAGCATTTTTCACCAGAACGCAGACAGGTTCACTAATTTCTCGGATTAATTCTGATGTCATAGGCGCTCAGCAAGCTTTCACTTCAACTTTGTCGGGTGTAGTTAGCAATTCGCTTACCTTAATTTTGGTGACTGTAGCGATGCTGACTCTGTCGTGGCAGATAACACTTGTCTCCCTATTACTGCTCCCGATTTTCATCCTGCCGACCAAATGGATAGGCAAAAAATTGGCGAATTACACGAGGCGTTCATTTGAGTTAAATGCTGAGATGTCATCGACAATGACCGAGCGATTCAACGTTTCTGGTGCACTTCTAGTCTCGCTCTACGGAGATCGCTTGGCCGAATCAGGAAACTTTAGAAGTAAGGCGCGAAGGGTTGCAGATATGGGCATCAAAATTGCCATGCTAAATCGCATTTTCTTTATAGCGATGACTTCTGTCGCGGCCATAGCCACTTCTTTTGCATATGGAATCGGTGGACATCTCGCTATAAGTCAGAAGATAACAATTGGAACTTTGCTTGCGATTACAGCGCTCTTGGCCCGCCTCTATGGTCCACTTACTGCCCTCTCAAATATTCGAGTAGATGTCATGTCTGCCTTGGTCTCTTTTGAAAGAGTATTTGAGGTCTTGGATTTAGAGCCTATGGTAAAAGAAATTGCTCAACCAAAAATAATTTCCAGTGAAGTTCCTAAGATTCAATTCCGCAATGTTGGTTTCACTTATCCAAAGGCGGAGGATATTTCTTTGGCTTCACTAGAAGCTGCTGCTAAACCTGAACTAGTTGAAAGTGGAGAAGTACTTCGGGGAATTTCATTTGAATGCCAACCAGGAACACTCACCGCAATCGTCGGACCATCGGGTGCTGGGAAAAGCACGATTTCGGGCCTACTTCCAAGACTTTATGATGTTACGAGTGGTTCGATCGAGATCAACGGGATGGATATTCGTGATTCCTCAATTTCGCAACTGCGATCTTTGATCGGAATCGTTACTCAAGATTCACATATGTTCCACGAAAGTATTCTTGATAATTTACGCTACGCAAAGAGTGAAGCAACACAAGAGGAGATTTTACGAGCCTGCGATGCGGCGCAAATAGGAGATTTCATCCGATCTTTGCCTAATGGTTTAGAGACTGTTGTTGGTGAACGAGGGCATCGGCTATCAGGTGGCGAGAAGCAACGGTTAGCAATTGCGCGTTTACTTCTAAAAGCACCACGAATTGTGATTTTAGATGAAGCGACAGCTCATCTGGATTCCGAGAACGAGGCGCTCGTGCAAGAAGCACTTAAAGTCGCACTTGTTGGAAGAACCAGCATTGTTATCGCTCATCGCCTTTCAACAATTGTGCATGCAGACCAAATTCTCGTGATAGACAATGGGAAAATAATTGAGAGCGGTAAGCATGAAGATCTTGTTGCAAAAGGCGGGCTTTACTTCGAGCTATACCAGCGGCAATCTCTTGGCTTCACGGAATAAGAGAACACGTCCTACTAACGCTAAGACTGCGAAAGCCAACCATTGCAACGCATATGCAAAGTGTGGACCGTTGCTCAATTCAGGCAGTTGAATTTCTGTAAGAGGTTTGATTTCGCCATTGGTTGAATCAATAAGATCTAGATAAAAAGGTTCGGCATCAATTCCCTGAATTCTTGTCATGTCTGCGGGTTTGGGTTGAGTCTTACTCGTTACAAAGAATGAGCCCTGAAGTTGGCGACTTAAATTCTCAGATCTGATTCTGGCCTTAATAGTGGTTTCACCAGTAGCTGGCTTTGAAACTGTTGGAGGAGTTGCAGCATTAACGCCAGCTGCCACCCAACCCCTATTAACCCAAAATTTCTCACCAGTACTCGCAGTGAAAAGTGTTAATACTTCAAACCCATACTTGCCTTCGAAGTAGCGATTACGTACCAATTCTTGTTTGTCAGGAGAGAAATTTCCGGTGATATTAATAAGCCGCCACTGATTAGCGATTGGATCCAAGTCGGCAATATCTGTGCTTCTTAGGGCTTCAAGATTAAAGTTGCTCTTAATGATTGCGTTCGTATCCATTTGTGTTGTGCCGCGATGAAATTGCCATTGCGATGCATATAGGCATCCAAAAATGACTACAAGCGCGGCAACGGTTTGCAGAACGCTGTTCCACCTATTTTTGACTAACATCGATTCTAAGCTTCTAGTTGTTTGCGGTTATTTGTATAAATCGTTGAGCGATCTCGGATGCTCTCGCGTCCAGCGTTCGCAACGACCACTGCTACGTATGGCAACAGAACTGCGCCCAATAGCGCAAACCAGCGGAAGGGACTAGGCAAAATAACTGCCAAGATAAAGCACAGCGTTCTTAGCATCATCGAAATAAAGTAACGCTTCGCACGAGATGATTGATCCGTTGTCAGAGATTGCCCAACATCAGAAACTGATGCGCGGACGACTTTTCTTTCCGACGACTTCTCTGGCGATTCCATAGGAGAACTCTATGGGGGAGAGTTAAATATTTCGCGTTCGAAGCTGTGCCTACATTTGATTACGCATCAGTAGCAGGTAAGTTTCTCGCATGAACCAAGAAGCTAAAGTCGTTCTTGTCACTGGTGGCAACCGTGGAATTGGACTTGCTATTGCGCAGAAATTCAAAAGCTCGGGTCATCAAGTTGTTGTAACGCACAGATCAGGCAACGCTCCGCAAGGCCTTGATAGCGTAATCATGGATGTAACCAGCTCTGACAGCGTTAACACTGCAGTTTCAGAAGTTGAAGCGAAATATGGTCGGATAGATGTGTTGGTCGCAAATGCTGGCATCACTAAGGATGGACTTGTGATGCGTATGAGCGATGAAGATTTTGAATCAGTAGTCGAAACGAATTTGATGGGAGCTTTCCGAGTTGCCAGAGCATGTACCCGCGGAATGCTAAAAGCAAAATCAGGTCGCATGATTTTTGTTGGTTCTGTAGTTGGAATGCTTGGCTCTGCGGGTCAAGTGAATTACGCAGCAACTAAAAGTGGATTGATTGGCATGGCTAGAAGTTTTGCTCGCGAACTCGGCAGTCGCGGTATTACAGCTAATGTGGTCGCACCTGGATTTGTCGAAACCGAGATGACGCAAGTTCTAGACGAAAAACGTAAGGCGGAAATTATCGGGGCAGTGCCACTAGCAAGATTTGCTAGTCCAGACGAAGTTGCTGGTGTTGTTGCATTCTTGGCATCCCCAGAGGCGGCTTATATAAGCGGCGCAGTGATACCGGTAGATGGTGGATTAGGAATGGGGCATTAAATGGGAATCCTAGATGGCAAAAATATTTTGGTTACAGGAGTTTTAACTGAATCTTCGATCGCATTCCATATCGCCAGAATTGCGCAAGAAGAAGGTGCAAACGTAGTTCTCACTTCATTTGGGCGCGCCCTAAGCATCACTAATCGAATCGCAGGAAGGTTGCCAAAACCTGCACCAGTAATTGAATTGGATGTTACGAGCGTAGAACATCTTGAACGACTGAGTGAATTAGTTAAGGAGCACCTCCCTGGGCTGGATGGGGTTGTGCATTCAATTGGATTCGCGCCAGAAGCGGCTCTCGGTGGAAATTTCCTCAACACAACTTGGGAAGATGTAGCCACCGCCGTGCATGTCTCCACTTTTTCCTACAAGTCACTTGCGATGGCATGTAAGCCACTTTTCAATAAAGAAAATGGTGCCGCAATCGTCGGTCTAACTTTTGATGCGACAGTAGCTTGGCCAAAATACGACTGGATGGGCGTTGCAAAAGCAGGACTGGAATCTGCAAACCGATATTTGGCTAGAGACCTGGGTAGTGAAAATATTCGCTGCAATTTAATTGCAGCCGGTCCGATTAAGACTATGGCCGCAAAATCAATTCCAGGATTTCAAGACTTTGAAGATGTTTGGAATTCGAGAGCGCCGTTGTTCTGGGATGTTGCTGATCCAATTCCGGCAGCCCAGGGTGCTGTGGCTCTACTTTCGCCCTTTTTCCCAAAGACGACTGGTGAAATTATCCATGTAGACGGCGGAGTCCACGCTATCGGAGGCTAGCGCCTACAAGGATTTCTAGATATCTGGCTCTTGGGGTAACCTTGCGCCATCAAGTGGAGCTAGTCGCTCCCACCTCTTTCGCCTCGGCGGATTGGTCATTACAGGTTTTTTAACCTGCATTTGCGACTGTCTCCACCTGCTTTCAAAAATAGATTCGAATCTATTTTAAGGAAGCGAATAACCAGGGAGGAGAAGTTATCAGCACTGAGCCAAGAATCAACGATCGGATTCGCGTTCCGCAAGTTCGTCTGATTGGTTTTTCCGGTGAGCAAGTAGGCGTTGTAGATATCGATACTGCATTAAAGATGGCAGATGAAGTCGGTTTAGACCTCGTTGAAATTGCGCCAGAGGCCCAACCTCCAGTTTGCAAAGTGATGGATTTCGGTAAGTACAAATACGAAATCGCACAAAAAGCACGTGAGGCACGACAGAACCAAACACACATAGTTGTAAAAGAAATGCGACTCCGACCAAAGATCGAGCCACATGATTACGAAACCAAGAAGACTCATATTGAACGTTTTCTTAAGGGTGGCGACAAGGTGAAGGTGACAATTCAATTCCGTGGCCGTGAGCAAGCAAGACCGGAGATTGGTTATCGCTTACTTATGAAGTTAGCTGAAGAATTATCTGAAGTAGCTTTCGTCGAATTCGCACCTAAGCAAGAAGGTCGAAATATGACGATGGTTTTAGGAACAAATGTAAAGAAAGGTCAGTCAGTTTCACAGCAAAAAGCTGCGAAAGTGGCTAGTCGAAAGAAGGAAGAAGAAGTAGTACCTGAAGCTTAATTTTTAAACAAATGTTTTACTGTTTTACTAACTGGGAGGTTAGCGAATGCCAAAGATGAAGACCCACAGCGGAGCTAAGAAGACGTTCCGTTTAACTGGAACCGGCAAGGTCATGCATGAACGTGCAGGCAAGCGCCACCTTCTGGAACATAAATCATCACGTGTAACACGTCGTCTTAGCGGCGATTCAGTAGCTAAGGCACCAAACTCATTCACCGCCAAGCGCATGCTCGGCTTGAAGTAACAGGAAGGAATAAACCATGGCAAGAGTAAAACGTGGCGTTCACGCCGC
>CAEZXV010000013.1_pt1 | contig 13053 bp, 14 predicted proteins | sample 7265341 | NCBI WGS metagenome assembly CAEZXV01 (sample SAMEA6813918, study PRJEB35770) | freshwater metagenome | biome: Freshwater; feature: Freshwater reservoir; material: water | place: Czech Republic | collected 2017-04-14 | depth 30m m | reverse complement strand
CACGCCACAAAATTACTTTGGCTGATTTAATTTCAGATTCACTCAAGCCACCATTTGGTTTCCATGGATTCCAAATAACGCAATCATCTAGTGAAAGTCCCAGATTTAGAACGGCGGTGTTGCGACCCACATGTTGGTCGGGGAGAAAGAGAATTTTTTCACCTTTCTCAAAGGCCCACTTCATAGCTCGCGTTGCATTAGAAGAAGTGCAGACCGCACCACCATTTTTTCCAGTAAAAGATTTGATTGCGGCCGAGGAATTCATATACGTAATAGGAATTGTTTTACCTGCTACGCCAATTTTTTCAAGTGCATCCCAACAATCATCAACCTGTTTCGCACTTGCCATATCGGCCATAGAACAACCCGCAGCTAAATCCGGAAGAATGACTTTCTGATTCGAAGTAGTAAGAATGTCCGCGCTCTCGGCCATGAAGTGGACTCCGCAGAAGAAAATAAATTCTGCCTTAGAGTTGGTTTCAGCGGCCTGCGCCAACTTGAAAGAGTCGCCAGTGATATCTGCAAAGGCAATGACTTCATCGCGTTGGTAGTGGTGACCAAGGATCATGGCGCGATCGCCTAAGGCGGCTCGGGCGGCGATAGCTCGTTCTACTAATTTGGGGTCGCTGGCCTCGGGTAATTCGCCAGTACAAGAAACTCCACGTTCGCTCTGCAGGTCTAAACCCTGCCCAAGCAAAAGTAATTCGGAAAGTCTTGTTCTGCTCATAGGGACATTATGGAGTAGCCTTACCTCATTCACGAATCAAAATAATAGTTTTTGCTTAAAGATTGGGAGAGCGATGAGCACAGAAACTTCACAAGAGGTAACAATTACTGATGCACCTGCTACTGGAATTGTTCTGACAGATGTAGCGGCAACTAAGGTTGCAGCTCTCTTGGCTCAAGAAGGCCGCGATGATTTGAGTCTGCGCGTTGCGGTTCAACCTGGTGGATGCTCTGGTCTTCGCTACCAACTTTATTTTGATGATCGCGCGCTAGATGGCGACACAGTTACCAAATTCGGTGGCGTTAGTGTCGTTACAGACAAGATGAGCACCCCATATTTAATGGGCGCTTCAATCGATTTCGTTGACACCATTGAGAAGCAAGGCTTCACAATTGATAATCCAAATGCTCAAGGCTCATGTGCCTGCGGCGACTCTTTCAACTAATTTATTAATTAGCGCATTCGTTCGACCATAATCACCCTATGAAAATTGCCTGCGCCGGCTCTGTCGGCCGCGATCATTTAATGACCTTTCCAGGTAAATTCACGGACTCTCTTGTCGCTGAATCGCTGGATAAAGTTTCACTTTCATTCCTAGTTGATGGGCTCGATGTTCGTCGAGGCGGAACAGCCGCAAACATCGCCTTCGGAATTGGCGCACTCGGATTAAATCCATACTTAATCGCAGCAGTTGGTACGGACTGGGCTGATTATGATTCTTGGCTAACTAGACACGGCGTTGATACTGCGCATGTAAAAGTTTCGAAAGATTTATTGACCGCATCTTTTATGGTCACAACTGATCAAGAGCTAAATCAAATAGCCTCCTTCTTCCCTGGCGCGATGAGTGAAGCTCGAGAAATTGAATTGGCCCCGATTATTGAAAAGGCTGGAAAATTTGATCTGCTAATAATTTCACCAGATGATCCAGATGCGATGATTAGTCACAGCCAAAGTGCGCGGGATATGGGAATTGCATTTGCCGCTGACCCATCTCAGCAATTAGCACGTATGGATGGCGAATCTATTAAATTGTTAATTCAAGGTGCGAAATATTTATTCCTAAATGAATATGAACTTGCGCTAACTATTCAGAAAACTGGCTGGAGTGATGCCGAGATATTTAGCAAGGTACAAGTTCGAGTAATCACACTTGGATCTGCAGGCGCACGAGTTGAAGAACATGGCAAAGAATCAATAACTGTTGGCGTTCCACAAGAGCGAGGCAAGATTGACCCAACTGGTGTTGGTGATTGTTTTAGAGCTGGATTTGTAGCAGGACTTGCGTGGGGATTTGGCCATGAACGATGTGCCCAAATTGGTTCAATGCTTGCGACATTCTGCATTGAAACTAAGGGAACGCAGGAATATCGCTTCACGAAATCTGAATTTATTGATCGGTTCTCGCAGGCATATGGCGAGGGTGCGGCTAACGAAGTAGATGCAAAACTTGCACCACGATTAATAAGTTAATTGTTTGCTAATTTAGTAATTTCAAAAGAGCTCTGAGATAAAACCTCAACGCTATTTCCAGTCATTCGTGCCCATGCCACAAGATCAGGCGCGCTGGCAGGATCGTCACTTAAAAGTATTACTTTATAACCTATCTCTTGCTCCGAAATTTTACGTGCCAATTCAATTACCGGAAGTGGACAGCGTTTGCCAAGACAATCAAGTTGGTCTAGTTGGTGAGAGTTAGACATTATCCGCGAAGCTCTTCCACCGTGGATTTTAGAGTTTCTAGAAATGTTGTCACATCGTCGAATGTGGTTGCGTGGTGAATTGTTAATCGAATATTGCCTTGAGTTAATAGGCCAAGTGCCGCCAAAACGTGACTTGGTTGCATGTTTGTCGCATTGCATGCAGAACCTGAATCAACTGCGAAACCCTTATCTGCAAGTGCGGTAACTAACTGTTCGGCATTTACATATAAGAAAGAGACACTTAAAAGATGATCGGCGCCATGCGGTGCCAAATCAGAATCTGGGATGTTCTTCGAAATGAAACTTCGAATTTCAAGGTTTATTGCGGCAATTTTTTCGGCGAGATTCTTCTCATCTGCAACCCAACTATCAATGGCCAGGGCACTTGCAACAATCAGCGGTAGCGAGGCAGGACCAGGCGTAATCCGGCCATCTAGATGGGGAAGTGGGTTCTTCCAATTCGCCTTCTTTGAAACTGCCAGAATTCCTAGACCACCTGGCCCGGCCCAACTCGTTGAATCCCAGAGCGCTGTGCTCCAGTTTTCGGGAAGTGAGATTCTGGTTCCAGAAGCTGTGGCATCGACAAAGATTGATTGGCAATTCAAATTCACTTGGCTCTGGATAGTTCCCGTTTCGCGATTGCAAAGTTGAATAACGGCAACGTCATTTGCAGACAATTCACTGAAATCGGCCTGACCGGTATTCGAAACTTGAAGTTGTCGGATTAGTGATTTATCAGAAAGAGAATCCGCGATAGCGAAGACTTCCATGCGATCGATATTGCTATAGACCAAGCGCGAGGCAGGGCCCAGGAGTCCAGAGATTCCAAGATGGAAACCAAGGTTTGGTTCACCGAGAAAATTGATCTCATCGCTTCGAACTTTTAGGTGGCTGGCGAAAGTTTCCTTAGCCTCATTTAGCAAGATCGCCGCGGATTTGGCATCTGCTCCGAGTTTGGCGGGATCTGGCCAACTAGCCTCAAAAATATGAGGTAGCGCCATCCGGGCAGCTTCATGAAGACGAGGCTCGGACTGGAAATTTGGGGTGATGGAAACCACGCGCAGAACGCTACTCCCACTTGGTTATAAGAGCGAAACTGAAGGATATTCTTACCCAATGAATTTGAAGCCTCGGGGAGATATGAAGAAATCAATATTTAAAAGTGCGCTCTACCTGATTTCAGGTGGCTCATTAGCGCTTCTAACCTCGTGCTCAACAGAAAATATCTCGGGACTCGGCTTCCCAAAGAACGTTACAAGCGTTAATGACACTTCACTTCCATTATGGCAAGGCGCCTGGATAACTGCAGGCGTTGTAGGAATTTTCACTGCAATTTTAATTATGTGGCCAGTTTTTCGTCATCGTCGCAAAGGTGATGAAGTTCCAAAGCAGACGCAGTACAACATTCCGGTTGAAGTTGCCTACACAGTAATTCCATTTGTAATCGTGGCAGTTCTTTTCTACTTCACAGCCGTTAAAGAATCCGCAATCACCAAAGTTTCAGCTGACGATAAAATCAGTCACGTTATTGACGTAAATGCAATGCAGTGGTCTTGGCAATTTACTTACAAGGACAATCCAGCTGCAGGAACTGTCACAGGTACAACAGCCCAACCACCAACTTTGGTAATTCCAAAGGGTGAGCGAGTTCGCTTCAACATTACTTCAACAGATGTGGTCCACGGATTCTGGATACCAGCATTTATGATCCAGATGCAGAATTTGCCAGGCGTAAAGAATCACTTGGAATTCACTGCAAACAAAATTGGAACTTATCCTGGTCGTTGCAACATTCTCTGCGGCCGCGCGCACTCACAGATGCTCTTTAAGGTAAAAGTAGTTTCACCAAGTAATTACCAAAAATATCTTGCTAACTTGAAGGCGGCATAACAATGACAACCTTTGCTAATCGCACTGCAGCTGCTCCTTCAACAAAGCAGCCAGCAAAACTCACTAAGGGGCAACTCTTTGTAAAAGTAGTGACAACAACTGATCACAAGATGATCGGGTACATGTATTTAGTTACTACCTTTGTCTGGTTCATGATCGGTGGAGTACTAGCCCTGGTATTACGTGCGGAGTTGGCTCGTCCGGGTCTGCAATTTGTTTCTAACGAGCAATACAACCAAGTTTTCACTATGCATGGAACAATTATGTTGCTTATGTTCGCAACGCCACTATTCGTTGGTTTTGCAAATGTAATTATGCCGTTGCAAATTGGCGCAGCAGACGTTGCATTTCCTAGAATGAATATGCTCTCTTACTGGCTATTCCTTTTCGGTGGTTTAATGGCCTTTGCGGGATTCTTAACACCAGGTGGAGCAGCTTCATTTGGTTGGACTGCATATGCACCACTAGCAAATTCACAATACTCACCAGGAATCGGTGGCGATCTCTGGGTAATTGGTCTTGCAATGGGTGGTATCGGAACAATTCTTGGCGGCGTAAATTTCATCACAACTATTTTCACAATGCGCGCACCAGGTATGACTATGTTCCGTATGTCAATCTTTAGTTGGAACGTATTGCTTACTTCAATTTTAGTTTTGCTAGCTTTCCCACCACTTGCTGCTGCATTCCTTGGTTTGGAATCAGACAGATTATTTGGTTCGCATATTTTCGATCCGGCAAATGGTGGCGCGATGCTCTGGCAGCATCTCTTCTGGTTCTTTGGACACCCAGAGGTTTATATCTTGGCACTTCCATTCTTCGGAATTGCAACAGAAATTTTGCCAGTATTTAGCCGCAAACCAATCTTTGGTTACAAGGGCTTAATTGCCGCAACAATCGCGATTTCTGCGCTCTCGGTTTCAGTATGGGCTCACCATATGTTCGCAAGCGGTCAAGTTCTACTTCCATTCTTCTCATTCATGACATTCTTAATCGGTGTCCCAACTGGTGTTAAGTTCTTTAACTGGATCGGAACAATTTGGCGTGGAAGTGTTTCATTCGAAACTCCAATGCTCTGGGTAATGGGATTCTTGATTACATTCCTCTTTGGCGGTTTAACAGGAATTATTCTCGCTTCACCACCACTTGATTTTGCGGTATCTGCTTCTTACTTCGTTGTTGCACACTTCCATTACGTTCTATTCGGAACTGTTGTTTTCGCGATGTTCGCCGGTTTCTATTTCTGGTGGCCAAAGATGACAGGGCGCATGCTAAATGAGCGTCTTGGAAAGATTCACTTCTGGACTCTTTTTACTGGTTTCCATTTAACGTTCTTGATTCAACATTGGCTTGGAATCAAGGGCATGCCTCGTCGTTATGCTGACTACCTATCAACTGACGGCTTTACAAATATGAATATGATTTCAACAGTTGGATCAACACTGCTTGCGCTTTCAATGATTCCATTCTTTATAAATGTATGGATAACTAGAAAATCACCACTTGTCGGAGTTGATGATCCTTGGGGTTATGGCGCCTCACTCGAGTGGGCAACTTCTTGTCCACCACCTCGTCACAACTTCACATCGATGCCACGCATTCGAAGTGAACGTCCGGCATTCGATCTGCATTACCCACACATCAAGACAGAAGGTCACTAAGCATGAAAACAGGTTGGATTCTCTTTGCAGGCTTAGCAATTTTCTACGCAATGATGACTGTTATTTATTGGTTAGTGGGTGGTGAAGCGGTCGGTATTACCGCAATCGGTTTATCTGGTGGTTTAGCGGGTCTAGTTGGTTTCTATCTTTGGTTTACAAATAAGCGACTAGGCAACGTGCTACCTGAAGATAATACGATGGCTGAGATTTCAGATTCTGCGGGAGAGCTTGGATTTTATTCACCACATTCATGGTGGCCACTTCCTGTTGCTTTCTGCATGGTTCTAGCCGGTGTTGGTCTGCTTGTAGGTTGGTGGCTAACTCTGATCGCAGTTGGTGGTCTATTAATTAGTATTCTTGGTTTCGTTCTTGAATACGAGAAGCCCTCAGCAGCTGCGCACTAACAAGTATTAATAGCAATGCCGCTGGCAAGGTAATTAGAACTCCAAGTAAGGCTCCGTTTAGCTCCGGGCCAAGTTCTGCCAGATTAGCGAAGAGCATTGAGACTGATAGTCCAATAGTTCCAAGGGCTCCAACTAGAAAAAGATCTTTCGCTGAAATTATTTTATTATCCATTGTTCGCATCGCGAGTGATCCAAAAATCCAAATGCCTAATGGTTTACCAATTAGCCTTGCAAGAACAAGTCCAAGAACTATTGGGCTAAAAATCAGTGCAGTCGAAATCTTCCAAGGAATCCAGAGAGTTGTAATGATAAACGCGGGAATTACTAAGTAATTTACTACTGGCGTAATTCTGCCAACCAACCACTTGGACTCGTTATGATTAACAAGAAGGCCCAATACAACTCCGATTACTGTTGGATGAATGCCGCTCTCTTTAAATACCCCCCAAGTCATCAAGGCAAGAAGCAGTGCAACCAATGGAAAACGAGGAGCTATTTTCCAGAAAGCTAAAAGCAAAATTGCACAAATTAGAAGTCGCAGCACTTCAATGTGATGGTGATAAACAACTGCGACAACGAGGATTGATCCAAGATCATCAGCAATTGCTAGCGCTAAAAGAAAGCCGCGAATTCGGTTTGAGACGCTCTTTGCGAGCAGAGTTAGAGCTAATAAAGCCAGCGGCAAATCAGTAGCCATGGGCACGCCCCACGCAGATTCTGGCGCTGAACTATTTTTGGCAATTACATAATAAATAAGAGCCGGCGCAGCCATGCCACCAATTGCAGCAGTTAGAGGGATGAGAAAAGAGAGACGCTTTTTAAATGCGCCATCGAGTAATTCGCCACGAAGTTCGATCCCGGCAAGAAAGAAGAATAGAACGAGCGGACCAGTGGTGATCCAATCTCTTGCACTACTCATAAACTCCATTGCAGGAGTTTATGAGGAATCTCAATAAAACTAGTGATGTCCGCCTTCAAGCGCCTTGGCTTCGCTCTCTGTAGGCGCAGGAACTTGCTCAACATGGGCTTGGCTAAAGCGTGCACGTAGCTTGCCCTTTAACCCTTGAGGATTTAATACGCCGTTTGAATCCGAGGCAGGAACTTCTAGCGCAGCAAGTTGTTCGTGTTGGGTAAGTGTGAATTTCTCTGCTGGAGTGAGCTCTTCATGAACCTCAATGAATTCACCATGAGGAAGCATCACGAGTCGGCCAGTTTCGCGTCCATGCAATACCTTTTCGCGATCTGCTCGTTGCAGTGAAAGGCAGATGCGCTTGGTGATTACAAAGGTAAGCGGTGGAATCACAAGAACACCAATTCGGGTAAACCACATAATTTGATTAATTGTTAGCGCGAAATGTGTTGCGATGATGTCGTTTCCACCGTTAATTAGAACTACAAGAATGAATGCAAGTGACATCGCGCCAAGAGCGGTGCGGTTTGGATTATTACGTGGTCGATCAAGTAGATGATGCTCTCGCTTATCGCCAGTCATCCAGGATTCAATAAATGGATACAGCGCCATTCCAGTGAAGAGAATTCCCGGGATGATTAATCCTGGAATTAAAATGTTCCAAGAAATTGTGTGACCAAATGCGTGGGTCTCGATTGGGGGAGCCATACGAACCAAGCCATCTAGCCAACCCATGTAAAAGTCCGGTTGCGATCCGGCAGAAATTTGTCCTGGGTTGTAGGGACCATAAAGCCAGATTGGGTTGATTGATGCAACCGCACCTAGAAGCGCAGTAACACCGAAGACAATAAAGAAGAATCCGCCAGCTTTTGCCATGTAGATCGGCATTAGTGGATAGCCAACAACATTCTTCTCAGTGCGACCTGGACCTGGATATTGAGTGTGCTTCTGATACCAGACCAACATTAAGTGAATCGTGATTAGCGCTAAGAAAATTCCTGGCAGGAGAAGTACGTGGACTGTAAAAATTCTAGGAATAAATACATGACCAGGAAACGCGCCACCGAATGCGAAGAATGCTAAGTAAGAACCAACAACCGGAAGAGCTTGAATAATCGCTTCGGCAATTCGAATTCCGGTTCCAGAAAGAAGATCATCTGGAAGTGAATAACCGAGGAAGCCTTCAACAATTCCTAGGGTTACAAGCCCAACTCCAATTAACCAGTTTGCCTCGCGCGGTTTGCGGAAAGCGCCGGTGAAGAAGACGCGCATCAGGTGCGCAATCATTCCTGCCATGAAAATTAAGGCCGCCCAGTGATGGATTTGGCGCATTAAAAGTCCACCGCGGACATCGAATGAAATATGAAGAGTTGAGGCATATGAAGCAGACATCTCAATATTCTTTAACGGCTCGTAACTACCTTGATAAATAACATCGCGTTGTGATGGATCAAACCAGAAAGTTAGGAAAGTTCCGGAAAGCAGAAGAATGATGAAAGAGTAAAGAACGATTTCGCCAAGCATAAAAGACCAGTGATCTGGAAAGACTTTTGTTAAATTCTTTCGCAACCATTTCGCTGCGCCGGTACGGTCATCTAAGTAGCCGGCTACGTTTCCAGCTATGCGTTCTGATTTCTTCATGATGAGCGCTCCCAGTAGCTAGGTCCAACTGATTCAGTAAATGGTTGTTGTGCAACAAGATATCCATCACTATCAACTGTTATTGCAAGTTGTGGAAGTGGTCGGGCGGCTGGGCCGAAAATTACTTTTGCCGCTCTTGTTACATCGAAAGTTGATTGGTGACATGGGCAGAGAAGATGTTTTGTTTGTTGCTCATAAAGCGCAACTGCGCATCCCATATGTGAACAGATTTTTGAGAAAGCGATGATTCCATCGTGTGTCCAAGATAGACGCTCAGCATCTAATTGAAATTCAGTTGGACGAAGGCGAATTAGCAGAACTGCATCCTTGCCGATATCAGCCAGCGTTCGTTCTTGACCTTCTGCCAACTCTGGAAGAACTTGAGCAACAGCACCTACTTCAAGATCTTCAGGACGAATTGGTCGATCACCTGGATCGGTAACAAGTCGTGTGCCAGTCTTCCAAGAAGTTTTCTCAAGATCTTTCTTTGGAAGTGGGCCCAAGTCGCGCAACATCACTAGGGGAGTAAGCGCAGAAATTCCAAGTGCAAGTCCAAGTGTTCGCTTAATCAAAGAACGACGACCAAGTCCAGCGGCTCCGGCTTGTTGTTTAACTGTCGCAACAAAATCTGTGCGATCTTCATCTGGGGATCTAAATTCGTGGCGTTCGGCGATAACTTCAGTATCTGGCATCAGCATTTTCGCCCAGTGAACTAAGCCAAGGCCGATGAATAGAAGTGCGAAAGCCATACCAAGTCCAAGTAAAAGTTGGTGCGCATTTGTGTCGCCCATTACTGGAAGGAAGAAGAAGCGATCATCGGGGATAAAAATGTAAGAATAAATTGCAAGAACGGTAGCTATTGCAGACAGGACAAAGAGGATTGCTACTTGGCGTTCTGCGCGATCTGCTGCTTTTGGATCAACATCCGTTTTGCGATGTTGATGTTCTGGAAGACCAGGATCTTGGAATTTGGCTATCTCGTGCGATTCATTCGACATTTTATTTACCTTATCTCGCCTTCACGGTAAGCCATACAGCGATACCAATTAATAATCCAAGACCAAATGTCCAAACTAAGAGTCCTTCTGTCACTGGGCCAACTCGACCAAGTGAAGCGCCTCCCAGATTCGGCTCTTTTTCAGCGGCCTTAATCCATTTAATAATTGAAAGTTTTTCTTCAGGAGTAATTGTTTTATCACTGAAAACTGGCATTGACTGTGGGCCAGTAATCATCGCTTCATAAATATGTTTTGCATCTACTCCCATAAGTGTTGGTGCATATTTTCCTTGAGTTAGCGCACCGCCTTGTCCTGCAAAGTTATGGCACATCGCGCAGTTGGTGCGGAAAAGTTCGCCACCCTCTGCAGTGTTTCCATCGCGTTCATAAGTAAGTTGAGCTTCATTAATTGCATCTGGACCTGGTGCAAGTGATGCAACATATGCAGCAAGCGCAGCGGTTTGTTCTGCGTTATAAATTGGTGTTTTACGCATAGCTTGTTGACTCATATCAGCCATTGGCATCCGGCCTGTTCCAACTTGGAAATCAACTGAGGCAGCGCCAACACCAATTAGTGAAGGAGCGATTGAAGATCCTTCAGCATTTAAGCCGTGGCAGGAAGAACAACCCTGAGCAAATATGCGTTTGCCTTCTTCAATCAAAGTTGATTGCGCAGTTGTCTCCATGCGAGTTGTGCTTGGTAGTGCACTGGCTACTTGGAAAGTTGCACCCATTGAAATTAGAGCGACTACAAGTAGGGCTGGACGAGCAAAACGATGACGGCGATAGCGTGAAAGTTTCTTAATCCCGGAGTTCATATCTACCTTTTTCAATTAGTTCACCTATCCGTTATTACTTAATTAAGTAAATTGCTGAGAAGAGTGCGATCCAGACGATGTCTACAAAGTGCCAGTAGTAAGAGACCACGATTGCGGTCTGCGCTTGCTTGTGGCCAAATTTTTGTGCACGGAATACGCGAATCATCACGATCAAGAATGCAATTAAGCCACCAGTTACGTGCATACCGTGGAAGCCAGTTGTCATGTAGAAAACAGAACCGTATGCGTTAGAAGAAAGCGTCAAACTTTCATGAACTAAATTTGCATATTCATAAACTTGGCCACCAATAAAGAAAGCACCCATTAAGAATGTAAGCGCAAACCATTCACGCATTCCCCACTTGTTAAATTGCCACAATGAGCCAGTGCGCTTTGCCTGGAAACGTTCAGCAGCGAAGACGCCGAACTGACAAGTTACAGAAGATAAAACTAAAACTGTTGTGTTTGTAGCTGCGAACGGGATATTTAATAGCCCTGTTGATTCGAGCCAAACATCTGGGCCTTGCACAGCACGTGTAGTGAAATACATTGCGAAAAGTGCGGCGAAGAACATCAACTCACTCGATAGCCAAACAATGGTTCCGACGGCAACTAGATTCGGACGGTTCACCTTTTGAGGGGCGTGTGATTGCAGCGCTGATGTCATAGGGGGATTATTCACGATTCAGGGCTCAAATGAGATATTTCGAGGCTGGAGGAAGCACTCACTTCGGGTGAAACTCATCACGACTTTTATCTCTGAAACCAGCGAAAATCTTGGGATATTGGTGGCTAGAATTGGCGCCATGGCATCGAACCGAAAACTGACCATCGCCCTTTACTCAGATGATTCTTCAGTCCGGTCTGCAGTAATTACAGCCCTTGGTCGCCGAATCTCAGCCGATTTGCCGGAACATAACATCGTGGAATTCGCGACCGGACCTGCGCTCCGTCTCTACCTTGATTCAAAGCAGAGCGTTGATCTATTTATTCTCGATGGCGAGGCCGTTCCAGAAGGCGGTCTTGGCCTAGCCCGATCTCTAAAAGATGAGGTCTTTAATTGCCCTCCAGTGTTGGCGATAACTGGTCGCGTTCAAGATAACTGGCTTGCTTCATGGTCAAAAGCTGATGAAGTTGTAATGCATCCAATTGACCCATTCACTATTGCATCAAAGGTGGCGGGGTTGCTCAAGAGTAATGCTGTAGTTACGGCTTAAATTTCCGCTCTGGCAGTCGCTTTAAAAACTGTTTCAAATCTTGAACCGTAAATACTTCATAACCCGCAAGTCGCTCTATTAATCGATGCAGAACTTCAACCGTTGTTTTCACATCATCTAAAGCTCTGTGGTTGGGAAGTGTCTGGGTTTGAAAAAATTCGGAGAGCGTTCCGAGTTTGTAATTTAAAATTTCAGATCTCTCAATTACTAATCGAGCCAATCGGACGGTATCGATTACTTCATATTTGGGCCACGGCTTCGCGCTCTCACGGGCAGCAGCTTTTAAAAATCCAATATCGAATGGCGCATTATGCGCAACTAAATGCAGATTTCCACTGTCACTAAATCGCTCGAGGAAGTCGATGAAATCAGCAAAGACTTCGGAGATCAGTGGCGCTCCTTCAAGCATCTGATCAGTGATTCCCGTGAGGTTGGTTATGTAACTTGGTAGGGGAGTCTGCGGATTTACAAAGGTAGAAAATTCACCTAGTACTTCTCCGCCACGTACTGCAACCGCGCCTATTTCAGTGATTGCGCAACCCTGTTGGGGAGAAGCTCCGGTAGTTTCAAGATCTAGAACTACAAAGGTAACTTCATTTAGTTGGATTCCGATCTCACTAAATCCAGGTTGCCAATTATCACTTGGTGGCCCGAACCCAGAACTCGGAATTTTAGATAGTTTCGAATCCGGATCAGCCATAAGTAAAAGGGTATGGCACGGGTCTGACATATCCGCAATAAATACGCTCAATTCTTCAAGAACTTTAGAGTTTGGGTTGAGAGTTTGTTATCTCGCCATTCCCATTCAAAACTTGCAAGCCAAATGCAAAACGATAGGGTTTCAATTACATCAATCCCTTTTTAATAGGGCTATATCAGGAGGCGCTTTGAAAAAGTCATTAAAGCTAATGGCGGTAGTTGCATCTCTAACACTTATTACAGGTGTTGCAGTTGCTCCCGCATCACAAGCAGCAAAAATTAAGCTTTGTCTTGCACTAGACACCGGCGGCGTAGACGACCGCTCATTCAACCAAGGTGCTTGGGCTGGTGCACAAGCATCAACAGTTTCAAATGCAGAATATCTT
>CAEZXV010000012.1_pt1 | contig 13074 bp, 12 predicted proteins | sample 7265341 | NCBI WGS metagenome assembly CAEZXV01 (sample SAMEA6813918, study PRJEB35770) | freshwater metagenome | biome: Freshwater; feature: Freshwater reservoir; material: water | place: Czech Republic | collected 2017-04-14 | depth 30m m | reverse complement strand
TGGATGCATATACCGAAGATGAAGCTCCTAATGCTAAAGGCGAGATGGAGAAGCGGGCTGTTATGAAATTGGATTACCGATTGGCTCCAATCAAAGTTGCAGTTCTCCCACTATCTCGAAATGCTGATCTTTCACCAAAGGCACGTGACCTTGCTGCTCAGCTTCGTCAGAACTGGTCAGTTGATTTTGATGATGCTGGAGCAATTGGTCGCCGCTATCGTCGTCAAGATGAAATCGGAACTCCATATTGCATCACCGTTGACTTTGAAACACTTGAAGACAATGCAGTAACAATTCGTGAACGCGACACAATGGCGCAAGAGCGAATTAGCATTGATCAGGTTCAAAATTGGCTTGCGCCAAGGTTGTTGGGTTGCTAACCAAATCTCATAAACCACTTGTTCTTCCAATTGCTAATGGTCAATTCGAGAATAATCAGGTGGTTTTAGATACACCTGTTGTTCTTGCACCAATGGCAGGTATTACAAACTCTGCATTTCGTACGCTCTGTCGCGAACAAGGTGCTGGTCTCTTCGTATCTGAAATGGTGACAGCGCGAGCCCTAATTGAAAGACATCCAGAGACGATGCGCCTGATTACACCTGGCAAAGGCGAGACGCCAAGATCAGTACAGCTTTATGCAGTAGATCCACGTGTTACCGAGATGGCAGTTAAGTTATTGATGGAAGAGAATTTAGCTGATCATATTGATTTGAATTTTGGTTGCCCAGTTCCAAAGGTAACAAGACGTGGCGGCGGCTCAGCACTTCCATATAAGCAAACTCTATTTTCCCAGATTGTTAGCGCCGCAGTAAATGCTGCAAAACCATTTGGCGTTCCAGTAACTGTGAAAATGCGAATCGGAATTGATCCCGAGAATGAAACTTATTTAACCGCTGCAAAAGCTGCAGCAGATGCCGGAGTTGCTTGGGTTGCACTTCATGGTCGTTATGCATCACAAATGTATGAAGGAAAAGCAGATTGGTCTGCGATCTCTCGACTTGTTGAACACCTTGCCCCAACAGGAGTCCCGGTACTAGGTAACGGTGATATTTGGTCTGGGGCCGATGGGGTTCGAATGATGAATGAAACCGGGTGTGCTGGCGTTGTTGTAGGACGAGGCTGTTTGGGACGTCCTTGGTTGTTTGCCGATTTAGTTTCAGCATTTAGCGGATCAGATTCAAGAATTACACCTTCACTCTTTGAAGTTCGAGATGTTATGTATCGTCATGGTGAGTTACTAGTTGAATTTTTTGAAGCCGAAGGCAGAGCAATGCGCGATCTGCGCAAACATATGGCCTGGTATTTAAAAGGTTTTAGAGTTCCACGTGAATTGCGCAGCAAGTTTGGAATGGTCGCCTCACTTGGTGAATTGGAATATTTACTTAGCCAACTTGAAGATCAACCATATCCAGTTGAAGTTGGCGAATCTCCACGAGGCAGAACTAGCCATGGACGTCCTGTTCATCTTCCAGATGGTTGGCTTGAAGATCCGTTTGAGATTCCAGAAATCACAGTCGATGATTCAGTATCGGGTGGTTAATTTTGTTTTTAATTTTCCGAATAATTAAGCGAGTAATTGCTTTCGCGCTCTTAATTGTAATTGTTCTTCCGCTCTATGCAGGTGGAAAAGTTTGGTATACCGCAAACCACACAAATCCAGTAAAGAGTGATGCAATTATAGTTTTAGGTGCTGCGCAATTTGATGGTGTTCCAAGCCCAGTTTTAGAGGCAAGACTTATCGAAGCAAAGCGAATTTTTACCGCAAAACTTGCACCAAGAATTCTTACAGTTGGATCTAGAGCGCCAGGGGATAGAACAACAGAAGCTGCAAGTGGTTTTTATTGGCTAGTTGATCATGGCATCAACCGCAAATATGTAGATTCAATTCCATATGGAAGAGATACTTTGGCTAGTACCCAAAGCTATGTAGATGTTTTGAATAAATTGAATTTGAAATCTGCAATTATTGTTACAGATCAATATCACTGCTTGCGCGCAATAACGATGGCCGAAGATTTAGGCATCACGGCAACCTGTGCACCAACGCGTACTGGCCCAGCATCTACGACAAATTCCAGCTTGCGCTATCTAGCGCGGGAAACAGCGGCATATTTAGCCTATGTCACCGTTGGCCGGCATGGTATTCACCTAACAGACCAAGTTAAGAATTAAATAAGGAGTTAGGGTTACGACACTATGGTTCTAAAGGCAGCGGTTGAACATTCGGGATACAACGAATTCGATCGTGCGCGATTTTTAGATGAACCAGCCAAACGATTAGGGCGAACCGAATTCGCACGTGATCGTGCGCGAATTATTCACTCATTTGCACTTCGCAGACTTGCTGCCAAAACCCAAGTAGCAGTTCCTTGGGCAACAGATTTCCCTCGAACCAGACTTTCACATTCATTGGAATGCGCCCAAGTTGGTCGTGAACTTGGCGCCGCTCTTGGTGCCGATCCAGATTTAATGGAAGGTGCATGTCTCGCGCATGACATCGGTCATCCACCTTTTGGTCACAATGGTGAAGATGCGCTTAATGAAGTTGCGCTGGCATGTGGTGGTTTTGAAGGAAATGCTCAGAGTTTTCGCTTGTTAGTTCGTCTAGAAGCAAAGACAGTTGATGCTGATGGCATTTCACTTGGCTTGAATCTAACTAGAGCAAGCTTAGATGCCGCAACAAAGTATCCATGGCCTCGTGCAACAAATGCTCGCAAGTTTGGTGTTTATGATGATGATTTAGAAATTTTTAATTGGGTACGAAAAGACGCACCGGTTGGCAGCCAATCTTTTGAAGCTCAAATTATGGACTGGTCAGATGATGTTGCATACAGCGTTCACGATTTAGAAGATGCTCTAGTAAGCGGGCAAGTTAAATTGCATGATTTAACTAATGATTTTCCAGATATTTATCAAGATGCACAATCAAATAACCTTGCAGATATCACGATGGATGAAGCTCGTGTGGCACTTGAAAATCTCCAGAGACTTTCTTGTTGGCCAAAAGAATATGATGGCAGCCATCGCGCACTTGCTCGTTTGAAAGATTTGGCGAGTCAACTAGTCGGAAGATTTGCTCGCGCCGCAGAAGAAGCTACCCGTGAACAATATGGCCAAGGCGAACTAACAAGATATAACGCTAATTTGGTAGTTCCACGGGCTCAGCATGTTGAAGTCGCGCTTCTTAAATCTTTGGCTGGTTTTTACATCATAAATTCATCAACTTCTGCAAAACGTTATGACAATGAACAAACTTTGATTCACGAACTAGTAGCAGCTGTTTTAAAAGGCGCACCAAATACTCTCGAGTCTTTTTTCTTGCAGGATTGGGAGCGCGCGACAACGGATGCGGCAAGGCTGCGTGTAGTTATTGATCAAGTGGCCTCGCTTACCGACCCAGGAGCAATCTCGCTCGCTGCGAGATTAAGATAACGCCATGGCTTCCGGTCGAATTCGCGATGAAGATGTCACCTATGTGCGCGATAACAGTGCGATAGATGATGTAGTTGGCGATTTCGTACAATTAAAGAGCGCCGGTGGCGGACAGAAAAAAGGTCTCTGTCCATTTCACGATGAGAAAAGTCCATCATTCCATGTAACCCCAAGCAAAGGTTTCTTCCACTGTTTTGGTTGCGGTGTTGGTGGCGATGCAATTGCCTTCTTAATGAAGATGGATCATCTCTCCTTCTCGGAATCTGTCGAACGACTTGCAGATCGCATGGGTTATACCTTGCGTTATGACGGCACAAATACAAATACCGGACCAAGTATTAATCGATCGCGTTTGGTTGCCGCAAATGTAGCGGCGATGAATTTTTACTGCGAACAATTAAATCTTCCAGGAAGTGCTCAAATTGGAAGAGATTTCTTGCAGAAACGAAGCTTTGATAAAGCAGCAGCCGGGCAATTTAACGTTGGTTATGCACCAGATGAATGGGATGCGCTCTATAAACATTTAAAGACTTTAGGTTTTACCGATTCCGAACTTTCTCTTGCAGGTTTAACTAAAGATGGAACCAAGGGGCCAATCGATCGCTATCGAAATAGATTGGTTTGGCCAATCAAAGATATTTCCGGTGATGTTGTTGGTTTTGGTGCGCGCAAATTAGCAAGTGATGAAGTTGATCAAGGTCCAAAATACTTAAATACTGCCGAAACCCCTATTTACAAGAAGAGTCAGATTCTCTACGGCCTTGATATGGCGAAGAAAGAGATCGCTAAGAAGCGCCAAGTAGTAATTGTTGAGGGCTACACAGATGTAATGGCGGCTCATCTCGCTGGGATAACTACTGCAGTTGCAACATGTGGAACTGCATTCGGAGATGATCACATTCGAGTTATTCGCCGATTATTGATGGATGACGACGCATTTCGGGGCGAAGTTATCTTTACCTTCGACGGCGATGCAGCCGGACAGAAAGCGGCGCTTCGTGCATTTGGTGATGACCAAAAATTTGTTGCACAAACCTTTGTTGCCGTAGAGCCTTCTGGAATGGATCCTTGTGATCTTCGCATTGCATCTGGCGATGCTGCTGTTAGAGATTTAATTGCGCGCCGGGTTCCACTCTTTGAATTCGCGATAAAGAGTGAGATTGCAAAATACGATGTGAATTCTGCTGAAGGTCGAGTTTCTGCACTTAATCAAGTTGCACCACTTATAGGTAAAATTCGGGATGCATCACTGCGTCCAGAATATGCCCGACTTGTTGCAGGCTGGTTAGGTCTAGAAGTGGATATCGTGACAAGTGCAATAAAGAAGAGTTCAACTCGAAGTGTGCCAACTCAAAATCTGGAACCAGCAATTCAATCTGAAGTAAATCTAAGAGATCCAATTTTAATGATGGAACGCGAAGTTCTAAAGATTAAATTGCAATATCCAGAGATGGCTAAAGATTGGGCTCTGCTCGAGAAGAATGCATTTACCTATTGGGCATACCACCAACTTCGCACACAAATTGATGCAGCCCCAGAATTGAATATTCAAAAATTGCTTGAAAGCAGCGAAAGCGAAGATATTCGAGCTTTGATTACAGAGTTAACAGTCGAACCAATTCGCACCGATCGTGAAATATCAGAGCGGTATATCGCTGCTATTTTTGCCAGACTTCGTGAAGTGGCGCTGAGCAGATCTATCGCAGAAATTAAATCAACGCTGCAACGTCTAAATCCAACTGAAAATGAGGCGCAATACAACGAGGTTTTCTCAGCGCTGGTTGCCATGGAGGCCGAGCGCCGAGTTCAGAAAGATGCCGCTTTAGGCGAGTTGGGCTAGCCCGCACGCTTCAGATATAGTTCGCACGTAAATAATCCCTCATAGCTCAATTGGCAGAGCAGCCGACTGTTAATCGGCAGGTTCTTGGTTCGAGTCCAAGTGAGGGAGCTCTACCCTCAAAACCGAAAGGGTTAAATGATGGCCAACTACAGTCTCGCTAAATCTTGGCAAAATTCACCAGTCGGAGCCCGGGTTATTCGACTCTTCCTTGGAATTACATTTATCTATGGCGGTTGGAATAAGGCCACTGATTCTGGATTCTTAGATCCAAAATCTGCGCATTACATCGGTGCTCAAATTACAAGTTACCTTTCAACATCACCGATTTCTTTCATCCTCAAGCACATGATTGAACATGCAACACTTTTTGGTTGGCTTGTAATGCTTAGTGAGTTCGCAATTGGTATTGCCACGCTAACTGGTATAGCCCTCGAACTTGCAACACTTGGAGGCTTCTTCCTATCTATTACTTTATGGCTATCTGCAACTTGGAATGTAAAGCCATACTTTTTGGGTAGCGATACTGCTTATGCGATTCTTTGGTTGGCGCTCTTCTTTTTGGTTCGCCAGAATACAAAAGGTCGACATGTAACCTCGCTCTTGCCCGATCTTCGAGATCGCCGTGAAGTAATGCGTATTGCTGGTGTTGCTGTTGCGTCAGCGGCCGCGGCATTTGCCGGTGCGAAATTTAGAACTGCAACCCCAACACCTGAAACTGGAACTGCAATTGCTAAACTTGCAGATTTTCCAATTGGTTCAACAAAAGCATTTGCTGCCGCAGATGGAACTCCAAGCGTTCTCTTTAGAACAAAGGCTGGCGTCTTTGCCTATTCACGAGTTTGCACGCATCAGGGATGCACTGTTGGTTATGATGCGAAAACTAATCTTTTAATTTGCCCATGTCATGGCGCGCAATTTGATCCAACTAAAGATGGCGCTGCAATAAGTGGACCAACTCGAATTTCGTTACCTAAAATTAACGTCGCCGTAAAAGGCGCGGACATCGTCCAGATATAAGGTTTGCTCATGGCCCAATTCAACGTTCAAATCGCTCTACCTGATCGCCCTGGATCTCTCGGCGCAGTTGCATCTGCAATTGGTTTTGCTGGTGGCGATATCAAATCAATTGTTGTTGTTAAAAGTGAATCCGGACGAGGAATTGATGATTTTATAATCGCGATTCCAGGTTCAGATCCAACGGATTTGCTAGGCGTATTGGGAGATATCGGCGGGGTAGAAGTAATTTCTATTAGCCCAGTTAATTAATTACGCAAGCGCCTTGACTAGGCAGGGCCGAAAAGAATCTCGGTGCTTTAAATTTCGAAGCCATAAATGCGCTTCTAATTTCAGATTTAATTAGCTCGCTATCTTTAGCTTTTATCAATGCAATTGCGCTTCCGCCAAAGCCGCCACCAATCATGCGGGCTCCCAGAGCTCCAAATTTATTTGCAGTGTCAGCTGCCAAATCTAATTCCGGGCAGGAGACCGTGTAATTATCTCGTAGCGATTGATGTGCCAGAGTTACGATTTCGCCGAAGCCAACGAAATCTCCGCTCTTTAAAAGTGCGACTGCATCTAGAACTCGCTCCATCTCGGTAATTCCGTGAAAGGCGCGAGCATAAGTTTTCTCATCCAATTCAGACTTTCGTGCCTCAAATTGTGCGACTGTGATATCACGTAGAGATTTAATTCCTAAATCTGCAACAGCTTTCTCACATGATGCTCGCCGCTCGGCATAACCACCATCTACTAGTGCGTGATGAACTTGGGTATCGATTACTAATAATTCAAGGCCAAGTGGCGAAATATCAAATGGAATTTGTTCAGTTGATAAGTCCCGAGTATCAAGCAAGAGCGCATGTCCCTTAGTTGCCATCAATGAAACAGATTGGTCCATAATTCCGCAAGGCATTCCGACATAAATGTTTTCACCTTTTTGCGCGATGCGAGCCAGATCTGGCAGCGATAATTTCAAATTAAAGAGTTGGTTTACTGCTGTTGCAACAGCACATTCAAGTGCGGCGCTAGATGAAAGTCCGGCACCAAGTGGAACTTGGCCATCCACCAAAATATCTAAACCAGTATTTAGCGCCTTCGGACCCAATGCCCAAAGAACGCCAATCGGATATCTAGTCCAAGGTTCTCCAGTCATTGGCTGGATATTCGAAATTTCAATTGCTGTTATCTCGCAGTTCTTCTGCAACGAAGCAACTCTTATTTGGGAGTTCGAGTTCTTAGCAATCGCAACAGTTGTTACATCAGAAATAGCAAAGGGGAGGACAAAACCATCCAAAAAATCAACGTGCTCACCAATTAAATTTACTCGCCCAGGTGCACTTGCAACTATCTCAGGATCTTTGCCAAATATTTCAGCAAATTTACTTGCGAGCATCAGCGCTAATTGCTTCCCAGGCATCGCTAACCATCGCATTAATATCGCGTGTTGGCTTCCAGCCCAATACTTTCTCCGCTTTTGAAATATCTGCAATCAAAATTGTTGGATCGCCAGCTCGCCTTGAACTTATCTCGATAGGAATTTCGCGACCAAGAGCCTTTGCCGCAGCCTTGATTACTTGTGAGACTGAATAGCCGCCACCGCTACCTAAGTTAATTATTTTATGCGCACCTGGAGTTAGAGCTTTGATTGCCAAAATATGGGCATCGATTAAATCAACGACGTGTACGTAATCGCGGATTGGTGTTCCATCCTGCGTTGGCCAATCATTTCCAAAAACTTTAAGTGGCTTACTTTCAGTTGCGCGCAAGACATTTGGAATTAGATGTGTCTCTGGGTTGTGGCGTTCAGCAAGCCAACCGTTAGCTGATTGAAAAGCACCAGCTACATTGAAATAGCGAAGTGAAATTGCACCCAGACCAGATTCACACTCTTTAGAAATCATTTGATCTACTGACAATTTTGTCGATCCATATGGACTAGTTGGCTTTGTGGTTGCCTCTTCGGTAATGGGTATAACTTCTGGCTCGCCATAGGTGGCTGCAGTTGAAGAGAAAACCAACTTGGTAATTTTTAAGGCTGACATCTGGGTTAAGAGATTCTTTGTTCCATTTACATTTACATCAAAATAAAGGTCAGGTTTCTCAACCGATTCACCAACTAGCGACTTAGCGGCGAAGTGAATTACCGCTTCGCAACCCGTCAACGCATCAGTAACTATTTGGGGATCAAGGATCGAGCCTTGAATAAATTTTGCACCACTTGGAACAGCGCTGGCATGCCCAGTTGAACAATCATCTAGAACTGTTACCTCATAGCCACGTTCTAGAAGTATTGCTGCTGCGGTAGAACCAATGTATCCAGCTCCACCAGTTACTAAAATTCGCATTAGATCTCTACGCCGCGCAATTGGGCAGCAGATTGTTCAGGTTTCATATCCATAATAAAGGCCTGCATTGCAGATTCCGATCCCGCCAAATACTTTAACTTTCCGGGTGCACGGCGGATGCTGGTGATCTGCATATGTAATCCAAGAACATCGCGCCCAATATTTACCGGGGCTTGATGCCAAGCGGCCATGTATGCCATCTCTATTCCAAATACGCCATCTAAACGTTGCAGAGATTCCTTAGCTACGGCGCCAAAAGAATCAGCTTGTGCATCTGTTAACTGTGCAAGATCAGCGGTAAAAATTTTAGGCGCGATATGTATTTCAAATGGATACCTGGATGCAAAAGGCACATATGCAATCCAATCACTATTTTGGGCGACTATCCTTACTTCATCGGTTATTTCGCGAGCAATTATGTCTGAAATAAGTGGTCGTGAATTCTTTGAAAAGTAATCAGTCGCTACTTTCAACATTTTCTCAACTCGCGGCGGTAGATATGAATATGCATAAATTTGACCATGCGGGTGATGCAGAGTTACGCCAACTTCTACGCCACGATTTTCAAAGGGAAAGATATGCGCGATATGTGGCATCTTGGAAATTTCGCGAGTTCGATCACGCCAAGCTTCCATAACAATTCGAATCTGTTCTAGAGAAAGTGATCCAAAATTTGCTTCGTGATCATCTGTATAACAAAGAACTTCGCAGAACCCTGCAGCATCAACTATTGGGGTATTTAAGCCATCAAGCGCCGGCAAATTCCATGGAACACTTGGCTGGGCAAGTGAAGGTGAGAGATTTTCAAAAACTACTACTTCATATTTGCTTTCGGGAATTTCAGATTGCAGACCTGGTTTTGTCGGACAGAGCGGACAAAGTTCCTTAGGTGGAAGAAATGCTCGGGCTTGGCGATGGGCGGCCATGACAACCCACTCATTTGTTAACGCATCTAATCTAAGCTCACCAAGACTTGGACGTTTTTCTATAGGTCTAGTGTCAACAGCCTCGCGCGAAGTCGATTTTGAATCGTAATAAGAAATTGTGCGACCATCACTAAGTTTGCGATCTTGACGGACGATGCCCTTGCTTAAAGGGATCGATTTTTCACTGCTCATAATGGGCAACTCTATCTTTGGCTATCTTCTAATTACGAATTTGCCCCGCACAAGCATCAACTGGCTTTTGTGCTGGCTTCTTTGTTGGCAAAGGCTTAGGTGTTGGGGTTGGGCCTTGGGTTACATCAAACATGACGGGGATAACCGAGTTTGCATGCGTTTGGGATTCATCAAAGTATTCAACAAATCCGACATAGGGTCCCGCACTTAGTCCTGAAATCTTTAACGTCCAGCGACCAGATGCCGAACGAATAACATCTTGCACGCCAGCTTTTACAAGTGAATCAGCGGATACAAAGCGTACGCTTCCGGTAACTACTGGAGTTCCATCAGGCCGTACCGCATCGACAACAAAATTCGCACTTTCATTTGTAGTTAAGGAAGTGACACTTGATATCAATGTCGCAGTTGTTGGTTCGTTAAATGGAAGAAGATCTATAGCTTCGGGTTGCCAAATACCTTTAGTCAACGCATAGAACTTATCTTCGCTGCCGCTAAAAACATTTAAATCAATGCGAGAACTTGCAACGCCATATTTCGAACCTTTGCCACATGATGTGTACTGCCAAATTTGATAATCAGCCTGGCAATTAGATTTTGTCCAGGAATGCGCGAAACATCCAACGCTCTTCATCCCAGGATGGTTACTTGGTACCGCAGGGTGCTTTCCATATGCGGCAATCCAGAGTGGATATTTTGCCAATTCGGTTGATCTGGACATCGCGCTTTGCAAAAAGTTTGGGTATGAATAAACAAAGGGTTTGCGATTAGTTTTGGCTTCAACTTCAGCAAGCCACGTCTTGGCCCACAGCGTTACATTTGCCTTGCTCGCATATTTCTTGCAGACACCAGAAATAATACGAACACAATTAGTCTCTAAATCAAGTGCAACAGGTAAATCCTGTTCGGTGTAACCACCAATTTCACCAAGTCGCCAGATAGTTTTTTGTGCTTGGGCTTTCGCGTCTGCAATTATCGCTGCCTTTTTAGTTGTATCGGGTAGATAAGAAAAATAGTAGAAGCCGGTATATAAACCTGCGACCTGTGCTGCAGCCCGGTCAGCTATTAAATATTTTTTCGCAATCGCATCTGCAGGTGCCTGCGAATCTGAACCTTTAATCATTACAAAGCGAACGCCGGCTTTCGCCATTTTCGCAAAATTAATTGGCTTATCGTAAGGATGTTGCCATTTGCTGATATCAACACCATGAATTCGATTTCCTGGTCCAGCAGTTACAAGTTGCAGCGGACCTGCAGCAATAACGTTGCTAGAGACAAGGGAGAGGCAGAGAGTTATAAGCAGGAATAAGCGTTTCAAGCTTCGATAACCTCCAACTTCTTTCCAGTTACTTTCAAGATTGCAGAGACTAGTTTGGCAGTTTGTTCGGGTTTACGCGCGCTTTTGAAGTTGTGGTCGCCACTAAATTTCTCGCTATCGGCAAAGCTCACCTCCAATACATCGCCCTCAAGTTTTACTAATCTGGCATCAAACCAGAGCAACCACGCGACGCGATCCACTTCTAAAATTGCATCTAGAACTTGATTCCAAGATGATTTGAGAGTTTCTAGAGAAAATTCTGAGTTCATTTGTTCTGCGAAATTGCGACTAATTCGGCAAGGTGAATAACTTTAGTTTTAACCCGAGCCCGACGAAGTTCGGTAACTAACTGTCTTGTGCATCCAGGATTAACTGTTGCGATGTAATCAAGATTAAGGGCCTTAATATCGGCAACTTTCTGACTCACTACTTTGCGACTATTTTTCTTCTGTAAGAGCGCATAACTTCCAGCAGCTCCGCAGCAATCGGCCGCGCCTGGAACTTCAACATATTCACCGAGATCTTCCAAAATTTTTCGCGGTTCTGCAAAGACGCCCATTCCATTTCGCAGATGGCATGAATCTTGTAATCCGACTCGAACTTTTCTGCCATTCTTCATTACAGGCTTTAATTCAATGTCGCGCTTAATCCACCATTGCGAAAATTCTTGAACCCTATCGCTACCAATTACGGAAGCTAAGTGGGCTGCGCATCCACCCGCGGTGGTGAGAATAGTTCCAGGCAACTTTGTGCCCAGAGCTTTTGCCATCTCTTTACCTTTTTCAAGTTCGCCATTGTGTGCATGTAGTGCCCCACAACAACCTTGATCAGATGAACACGAAACTTCTGGTGCCAATTTTGCAACTGCGCGGCTCACCGATGGAAAGAGACGTCGTTCGAAACAGCCGTACATAAGATGTAAATCTTTTGCCGCGCTTCGGCGACGCGCAGTTGGTGAAAATAAACCAAGTGCCCACATTCCTAACTTCGAATCAACAATTGCAAAAAGGCCACGAATAATTAGTGGCCGGTTCTTACCTTGCCAAGTTATGTCACGCATCTCTTCTAGCAAGACGCCATATTCAACGCCGGCAGGACAGACTGGTTCACAGGCTCGGCAACCGAGACAAAATGAGGATTCTTGTAACAAATCAATCGCCGGTAATTTATCGGCCTGTACCGCACGCATCAAAGTAATGCGACCGCGAGGTGATGACTCTTCATTGCCCGTTAATTTATATGTTGGACATGCTGGCAAACAGTAGCCACAAGAAATGCAACGATCTAACTTATCTTGGCTAAATTTTTCTCTCATGACCCAATTCGCCCTGGATTTAGAATTCCGGCTGGATCAAATACCTTTTTGATGTTTCGCTGCAGTTGCATATTTACCGCGCCAATTTTTGCTTCAAGATATGGAAGCTTCGCTGATCCAACACCGTGTTCACCAGTAATGCTGCCGCCAAATTCAAGGGGGAGTGCGAATATCTCGGCGAGTGCTTTCTCTGCTGCGGCAACTTCGGCAGGATTATCTTTATCCAAAACTATTGTTGGGTGAAGATTTCCATCTCCAGCATGACCAAAAGTTCCGATACGCAAACCATGTGATTTACCAATAGCTTCAATTCGCTTAACGACTTCTGCCATCGCTTTTCTTGGAACTGAAATATCTTCAAGAATTGAAAGTGAACTCAAACGGGCAAGCGCCGGAAGTGAACATCTACGCGCATACAGCAGCGCTTCAGCCGCAGCGACATCTGCTGCAAGTGTTACACCACGACAACCATTGGATGCCTTGGCGATATCGGCCATTTTTGAAACACTTTGCTCGATTGAAACCAAATCTCCGTCATCACCAAATAGAAGCAGCGCGCCAGCTTTAGTATCCAAACCAAGATGTGCGAAATCTTCTACTGCAACCAAACATGTGTTATCTAAAAACTCTAATGTAGCGGGAAGTATTCCGGCCGAAATAATTTTCTCTACAGCATCTGCTGCTGCAGCTAAATCTTCGAAATA
>CAEZXV010000011.1_pt1 | contig 13593 bp, 15 predicted proteins | sample 7265341 | NCBI WGS metagenome assembly CAEZXV01 (sample SAMEA6813918, study PRJEB35770) | freshwater metagenome | biome: Freshwater; feature: Freshwater reservoir; material: water | place: Czech Republic | collected 2017-04-14 | depth 30m m | reverse complement strand
CACTCTGCTTATAGATCGCGATTCCAAGAGCAATCGCAACTGCAAGTCCGAGTATTAAGCCAAGTGCTGGCGCTGAATCTGTTGACACTGTTTTGAAATTACTGAAAATGAAAAGTGCGGTCTCTAAACCTTCGCGGGCAACAGCGAAAAAAGAGGCGGAAATTAAGGCTAATTTTCCAAGTGGCATTGCGTAATCCAACTTGCTTTGCAATTCATTTTTTAATCCACGCGCAATTCGCTTCATCCAGAAAACCATATAGGTAACTAAAATTACGGCGACAATAGAAGTGGTTCCAGCAAAGACTTGTTCGCCCGCAACCGATAGTTGAGTTGAGGTAAAAGTTAGAAAGGCGCCGAAAGCCAAACTTGAAAGTACGGCAATTGAGACACCGGTCCAAAGTGCAGCAAGGGCTTTGCGTTGATTTGATCGAACTAGATAGGCAACAAGAATTCCAATAATTAGCGCGGCCTCTAGGCCTTCGCGAAGTGCGATTAGAAATGTGCTGAACATGTGTAGAAGCCTAAAACCGAGACGGGGATTTTCGCAACTCAAATGTTGCGTAATTAATCACTTTCTACGGTAGGTGTATCCACCTCAGATTGCAGAGCCTCGGTCACAAGTGGCTCAATTTCGCCCAAAATGGCTGCTATTGGCTCGGAAATAAGCTCAATCTGCCAATCCCGAGCCCCGAATTGGGCGAGCTCGCTCTTTACGAATTTCAAGCGATCTTCTAACTCCAGTGGTGGGTTTGGCCAACAGACTCGACGGATAGCTTCCGGAGAGATTAAGTTTTCAGCTGGCATCGCATATAGATCGCAAGCTTCAAGAACAGCTGCGCGAGCATGCGTAAGACGGGCATACCCATGAGGATTTTTAGACTGCCACATCTTTGGTGGCGGTAGCCCTTCAGATGGCAATCGCAATTTAGGTAGTTCTTCGCCCTCTAATTTTTGTGCAGCTTCGAAAATTTCGAACCAATTCTCAAATGGCATGGTTGTCAATCTCGTTCGACGCAGGAGCGCCTTCTTAAAATCTCCAAAACCTTTAGGAGGTTTAGTTGCGATTAAAACCAAAGTTTCGTCATTAAACACTCGCCCAGGTGCAAGATCGATCTCTTTCGCAAATTCATTTCGCGCCGCCCAAAGGGCGCGGATTATTGCGAGAGCGCCCAGATCTCTAATCTTGTGTATTCCCGAAGTTCTTCGCCAAGGATCTTTTCTTGGAGGAGGGGGTGGAGCTTTTAGGATTGCAGCGAAGTCAGCTTTGGCCCATTCTAATTTCCCACTCGCAATTAAAAGTTTTTCAATTTCATCACGGAGTTCAACTAAAAGTTCCACATCCAGGGCCGCGTAATTTAGCCATTCTGGCCGCAAGGGACGCAGGGACCAATCAACAGCACTGTGTTCTTTAGCAAGAGTTACATCAAGGAGTTGTTCGGTAAGTGGGCCAAGGCCAACGCGCTCGCAACCGGCGATTCGACCACCGAGTTCAGTATCAAAAATAATTTTGGGATTGATTCCAACTTCACGCAAACAGGCAAGATCTTGAGTCGAAGCGTGAATAATCCATTCTTCATCAGCAAAAGTTTCACTCATCTCATTCCAATATGGACTTTCACCAACTGCTATTGGATCTATTAGATGAAGACCGCCACCATTTCGCTTAATCTGAATCAAATATGCGCGAGATGAATACTTATATCCAGAGGCGCGTTCGGCATCAATTGCAATTGGCCCGCTGCCAGCCTTTAATTGTTCGAGTACTTCTCCGAGCGCATCGGAACTTTCAATTAAATCTGGAACGCCACCAGCTGGTGCAAGAAGTGGTTGCGCCATTATCTACTGCGACTTAGCTGGGTAACACCATCTGGAATCGGTGCAAGCCCTGCTGACATCTCTAAAAGTTCAACCCAAGCTTTTACATGGCTTGCAATATTTTCACCTGATGTCGGAGTCCAAGATGCACGAACTTCTAGTTCGCTGTCCTCATCTAAATTTTCAAGTGTTCCAAATGAAGCGCTAGCAACTTTTGTAACAGTTCCACTTGGCGCGGTGAAATCACAACCATTCTTCTTAAGCGATTCCATAAGCCAGGTCCATCCGATATTGCACAACATTGGATCAGCGGCCATTTCATTGTCGATAGCAGCACGAACAAAAGTTACGCATCGATAATTACCAGACCAGCCTTCTTGGCCATCTGGATCGTGTAGTAAAACAAACCTGCCAGTTGCTGCATCTTCTAAAACATCTGCAGTCATAGCTAGCGCAAAAGGTGCGAGTTTTTGAGGCGCTGGAACTTCTTCTAACAAAATTTCAACGCGAGGTTTAATGGCACGGATTTGCGTGACAATATCTTCAAACCGAACGCTCATGTGAAAATGGTAAGGCGTAAAAGTTCGATAAAGATGAAGGCGCGAGCGAGAAATCGTGTGGGTTGTATTAACCTCTCCCAATGGCCTCGCTACTTGCTCTGTTTTCTAGTTTTCTCTGGGGCAGTGCTGACTATTTAGCCGGAAATCTATCCAAGAAATTTAAACCAATTGCAGTTACAGGGGCATCGCAAGCTTTTGGACTTTTAGTCGGCGCTTTTCTTGTCTTAGTGAGTGGTTCCTTTATTGCACCAAACTTGAAGTGGGACGGATATTTTCTTCCCGCAGTTGGTGCAGGCATTGCAGGATTTCTAGGTTTAGTTTCTTTCTACTCCGGACTTTCAACTGGTCGGATGGGTGTTGTTTCACCAATCAGCACATTGAGTGCGGTTATTCCACTTTCCTTTGCATTTCTATCAGGCGAACGCCCAACATCAATACAAATAGGTGGAATGGTCGTTGCAGTTTTTGGAGCATTTTGCGCTTCTGGTCCTGACATTGTTAAAGGCCTGCCTATAAAACCACTCTTATATGGGCTAGGTGCTGCCTTTGGTTTCGGAATTGCACTCGCATTCATGGCGCAAGGATCTAAAACAAGTTCACTTATGACAATGACTGCGATGCGAGTTATATCTGTTGGATTCTGTATTTTGCTTGCACTTAGATATCGCAGTGTGGGTGGATTTACTAAATCAAATCTATTTATTTTGCTAGTTATAGGTTCCACAGATTTTGCAGCAAATCTTTTCCTAGGTGTTGCAACAACTAAGGGTCTAATCTCGGTTGCTATGGTATTCGGTTCACTCTTTCCAATCGTTACCGCTCTTCTAGCATTTAAGTTTCTGCATGAACGGTTACATCGAATTCAATATCTTGGAATATTCTTAGCAGTAACTGGCGTATCCCTTATTTCTATTGGTTAGTTTCGGACCAACTTCAAAAAGGTATCCGTCTCAATTTTTTCACTTGATTCAATTATGAAATTTCGAGTTAATGAATTCAAGTCATAGACACTCTCGCCACCAGACTTCTGGCTAATAGTTAGGTAAAGCTCGTCAATCAAATTGGCTAACAGATACTCTCTTAATAACTTGGCGCCAGCTTCGACGAGAATATTTTCGCCAAACTCTTCCTTAGCTTTAGCCAGGGCTGCGATTGGGTCAAGGTCCCAAATCAAGGACTTTGGATTTGCTCGAACAGAGTCCGGGATATCTCCAGACTTTGAAATAATTATTAGCGGGACCGGAGTCGCTTGATAGGGCTCGGTTCTGGCCGTCTGGCCACCGATCAATATTGCCGATGCTCGTGCACGTATTTCGTGAAAGCGCGAGCGATCAAGGTTCGAGCTCAGGGCCTTTGAGTTGCCACCAAAACTGGTGCTGCCATCCTCGCCCATTACAAAATTAGCCATTGTTCCCACATGCGAACCGTAGTGTCAGTGGCGAGATTTATCATTTTAGACATGATGATTAATTGCCAAACCTGCACCATGCGCGAGATCTCTTGTAGTGATTGCGTTGTAACAGTTCTATTAAATATCACTGATGCACCATCAAGTGAAATATCTAAGAATCAAATCAGCGCAATATCTGTTCTTTCTGAGAAGGGATTAATTCCACCACTTCGATATGCAAAATAGGCGTAAATCAGGCTGCTATTTGAACTCATAGCTAGCCACTGGTTACCCTTACCCGATGAAGTTAGCAAAATACATTGCGCAGTTACTTAGCGCTCTTTTAGCTATTTCACTTCTCCCAATTTCTTCTGCAAGCGCTGCGCCATCACTAAATGATGTCCGAACCAAGGTGCGAATTCTTCAAGAACAAGCTGCAGCTGCTGGTGAAGCAGCCCAACAAGCAAAAGTCGAATATAAATCTCTGACCCGCAAACTCGAATCAGTTCAGAGACAAGCAGCTGCTGATGCTGCAACAGTTGCGAAATTCAAAAACTCTCTTGGTGCAATTGCAAATGAGCAATATAAGAATGGCGCTATGAGTCAGAGTCTTGAACTTCTTTTTTCATCTGATCCAAAGTTATTTCTCGCGGCAGCAGGATCACTCGAATCCGTAACTAGAAAACAATCGCTTCAATTAAAACAATATAGCGTCGCCAAACAACGCCTGACAGCGACTTCGTTAACTGTTAATGACAAACTAACTCTTGCTAAACGAGCACAGGCTAGATACTTAGCCCAAGAAAAGGCTGTAAAAGATAAGTTGGCATCAGCGGAAAAACTTTTGAATTCACTCTCAAAGGCCGAGCGCGAACGCCTAGCCAGACTAAACGATCAAGCAGAAAATGCAGATCAGAAGAAATCCTTGGCAGAAGCTGCAAAATACAATTTAGGTTCCGGGCGAGGTTCCATCGCTCTTCGCTTTTCGATTAAACAAATTGGTGATCGATATGTTTACGGCGCCGCCGGTCCAACTCTTTGGGATTGCAGTGGATTGACCATGCGAGCTTTTGGTACTGCTGGAGTCTCACTTCCACACTCAGCGGCAGCTCAATCACGATATGGAAAACGCGTAGCGCTAAATCAACTTAAGCCAGGGGATTTAGTCTTCTTCGGTCGCAATCGCTATATCTCGCATGTAGGAATTTACATAAGCAAGGGGCGGATGGTTAATGCGCCACGACCTGGCTCTCGAGTAAAAATTATGAAATTCACTCCAAACTTTGGTTCTTTAAGTTTTTATGGCGCCCGCCGAATTTAGTAAGCGCAAAGTTCTTCTTGTTACAAATGATCTTGGACCAAGAGCGGGCGGCATCGAAACTTTTATCCTAGGTTTGTTGGCAAAACTAGATGGTTCGACGATCGTTATCTACACCTCGGCGCAAGATGGATCAGCAGAGTTTGATGCGGATCTAGTCAAGAAATATGGGTTAGTAATAATTAGAGATAGAACAAAAATACTTCTTCCAACTCGGCGAGTAAGTAAGCAAGTTGCAGCAGTATTGAAAAAATATGGATGTGAAACAGTTTGGTTTGGCGCTGCTGCGCCGCTTGGGCTAATGGCACCAGCACTTCGCAAAGCTGGCGCAAAGCGAATCATCGGGCTAACTCATGGACATGAAGTCTGGTGGGCTAAGGTTCCAGGATTTAATTTAGCAATGCGCCGAATCGGAAATTCAAGTGATGTGCTGACATATCTGGGAGAATTTACAAAATCTGCAATTTCTAAGTCAGTTGGAAATCGAGTTGAACTAGTCCAAATTGCACCTGGAATATCTACCGAATTTTTCTCACCTGGCGCGAAATCACAGACTCTTTTGGATAAATACGATTTAGGCAATTCTCCAACCTTGGTATGTGTTGGACGATTAGTTCATCGCAAAGGGCAGGATAAATTGATACTTGCAATGCCAGAAATCTTGCGCGCAATACCAGACGCGCAATTATTAATAGTTGGTAGTGGTCCTAGATTGGCATATCTGCAGAAAACGATAGCTAAATTGAATTTAGGCAAAAGTGTTAAATTGACTGGAAGAGTTGCATATAGTGAATTACCCGACCATATTTTATTAGGAGATGCCTTTGTGATGCCATCTCGATCTAGATTATTTGGTTTGGAAGTTGAAGGGCTTGGAATTGTTTACTTGGAGGCAAGTTCATGTGGCTTACCCGTAATAGCTGGAAATTCTGGGGGAGCACCGGATGCAGTTGAAGTTGGTAAAACTGGTTTAGTTGTAAATGGAAATAACATTGGTGAAATTGCAAAAGCCTGTATCAAATTACTGTCAGATCCAAAGTTAGCTAAAGAGTTGGGCGCAACTGGTCGAAACTGGGCCATGACTAATTGGAATTGGGATTTGTGGGGCGCTAGATTTTCCGAGCTTCTAAAAGGAAATTAACTTATTCTCCAAACCGATTGCAATTGCCTGAGTTCTATTTACGACTTCAAATTTTCGATAGATCGAAGCCAGATGCGTCTTAATTGTTGCTTCTGTGAGAAATAGTTCAGAAGCCATAGCTTTGGCAGTTGCGCCTTTGGGTAGCAGAGCAAGTATTTCTCGTTCTCTTTTAGTTAGCGCTTGCCGAGTCAATTTAGGCGAATTCTCTGATTCTAAAAAGTTTTTAGGAAAATTGAGAAGCTCCCTTAGGCTAGTGATATCTGAATTTCGGTTATGCATCTGATCGATGTAGCTATTTATTTCGGTGATAGCGCTTCTTATCCGAATTGAAAATATATTTTTTGAAACTTGTGAAGAGATAGGAATTTCTTCATTGAGCGCATCTGAAAGCTGATTGATCTTCTCGTCAATCATGCGAAGTTCACTTCTAAATTCATGGCCAGTATCTAGATTGCCAGCAGCAGCAGTAACCAAATTAGAGAATGAGAGAAGTTCTGCGCCTAGTTCGTCGTGTAATTCACGAACAGATTTCACGAAAAGAGCGCTTCGATATCCTCGTGAAACTCTTTGGAAACAACATGTCGCTTGACTGAAAGCTTCGCAGTTAGATGTCCGCCCGCAATTGTGAAATCTGTTGGCAAGATTGTGAACTTTCTAATTGACTCTGCGCGACTTACCGCCTTATTTGCTTCATCAATTGCAGTTTGAATAACCGCAATTAAGTCAGGGTCTTTAACAAGTGTGGCAATTGTTGCGCCATCTTTCTTATTTGCTGCAATCCAACCCTTAATAGCATCTGGGTCAATTGTTACCAAAGCCGCGATGAACGGCTTGTTGTCTCCGACTACCATGCATTGGCTAACTAGGGGATGAGCACGAACGCGATCTTCGAGAACTGCTGGTGCAACATTCTTGCCACCGGATGTAACAATCAATTCTTTCTTCCGGCCAACGATAGATAAGAAACCTTGGTGGTCAATCGTTCCAAGGTCACCGCTCTTAAAGAAGCCATCAGAGGTAAAGACTTCACTATTTGCAGTTTCATTCTGCCAATATCCATTCATGACAATGGCGCCCTTAATTAATACTTCGCCATCTTCCGCAATTTTGACTGTTGTGCCAGGAAGTGGACGGCCAACTGATCCAACTCGTTGCGCAGTTGTTAAATTCAAAGTTGCTCCGGCAGTTGTTTCAGTAAGTCCATAACCTTCTAAAATATTTATGCCAGCACCACGATAGAAGTGGCCAAGTCTTGCGCCAAGTGGCGCACCTCCTGAAATCGCAGCTTCAACTCGTCCACCCATGCCTGCTCTAATTTTGGCGTAGACAAGTTTGTCGAAGATAGTGTGTTTTAGTAATAGACCAACGTTCATCTTCTTTGAATCTTGCGCCTCGCTATATGCAATTGCAACTTCTGCAGCTTTGCGGAAAATAGCGCCCTTACCTGCTGCATCTGCTCTCGCTTCTGCGCCGTTATAAATTTTTTCAAAGATTCGTGGAACCGCAAGCACAAATGTTGGCTTAAACGTTCCAAGATCTGCAGGAAGTCTTGTTATATCGCCGCAGTGCGCTAGATGTAATCCAGCAGTGATTGCACCAACCTCGACCATGCGACCAAAAACGTGAGCAACGGGTAAAAATAGAAGAGTTGATCCACCTGGTTTTAGGAACAAATCACTAGCGCCTTGGACCACGTTTCCACATTCGGATAAGAAATTTCCGTGCGTAAGTTGAACGCCTTTTGGCTTGCCAGTTGTTCCAGATGTATAGATAAGTGTTGCTAAAGATTCCGGAGTCGGAGCATGCCTACGAGTTTCTACATCTGAATCTGAGATGTTATTTCCTAGGTTAGATATTTCATCTAGTGCGCCATCTGTAATTGTCCAAATCGATTTACATGCAGATGTAAGAACTGGATTTACAACTTCGCGGTGCTGTGGTGTTTCGACAATGATTGCGACTGCGCCTGAATCGGAGAGGATCCATTCGACTTGTTCGCTACTCGAAGTTTCGTAAATTGGGACTGAAACTGCGCCGGCATACCAAATGGCAAAATCTAAAACGGTCCACTCATATCGAGTTTTAGCCATGATCGCGATGCGATCTCCCACACCAATTCTTGCTGCTATCAATCCTTTCGCAACTGCGCGAACTTCGGAATCAAATTCTTTTGCGGTAACGCTCTGCCAACCTTCGCCTAGTGGGCGTGAAAGTGTGACGCGATTTGGTTCATTAAGAGCGCGATTGGCGACCAGATCGGAGAGATTGCCCGAGGTGGCAGGTGGGACGATTGCTGGGACTGTGTATTGATCCATAAGGCGAACGCTATCGCCGAGATGCCGTTTTTTGGTAGACCTCGTGGGGGAATAATTGTGAGTAATCTTTTCCCATGAGCGATATTTCGAAGAATTCAGTCACAATCGAGGCACCCATCAATGGTGTTGCCGAAACCCTTTCAGATTTAGCAGGATATCCATCTTGGTCCACTGCAATTAAAAGTGTTGAAGTACTTGAGAAAGATTCGCTCGGCCGCGCTACTAAGGCGAAAATTTCTATCGATGCCGGGGTGATGAAAGATAGAGTTATTTTGGATTATGACTGGTCTAGTGCTCCTGTCGAAATTACATTTTCATTGGATGATGCCGATTTACTAACTGAAATGACAGGCGCATATAAGTTGAAAGACAATGGCGATGACACCACAACCGTTGAATACGAATTAACTGTTGCACTGTCCATGCCAGTACCTGCAATGATGCGTCAAAAAGCTGAGCGCGCAACAATTGATCTCGCTCTTAATCAATTGAAAACCAAACTTGAAGGTTAATTCCACTTGGTAAATTCGCAACTAGCTATTGGCGTTGATGTCGGCGGCACAAAAGTTCTAGGTGGAGTTGTTGATTCTTCTGGAAATATTTTACGAACTTTTAGAGAAGAGACGCCGCTAGAAGGTGGCAACGCGCTAAATCAAACCATTGCACATGTAATCACCGAACTTCAAAAAACTCATGACACAAGCGCGGTTGGAATTTCTGCTGCAGGCCTAGTTTCATCTGACAGATCGACAATGCTTGGAGCTCCAAATATAAAAGATTGGGATGGCGTAAATATCTCAAGAGCACTTCACGAAATTTGCAATGTGAGCGCAATTGTCGAAAATGATGCAAATAGTGCAGCCTGGGCTGAACGAGTTTATGGCGCAGGCAAAGGCGCCGAAAATGTAATAATGGTGACAGTTGGAACAGGCATAGGTGGCGCTGCAATTGTTGAAGGCCAATTACTTCGCGGTGCAAATGGAACGGGTGCCGAGTTTGGCCACATGCGTGTAATTCCTGATGGTGAAATTTGTGGCTGCGGAATTCGTGGATGTTTCGAAAGATACGCATCTGGGACTGCCCTGGTTATTCGCACAAGAGAAGCAATCACTAAAAATCCAGAAGCAGCAAAGGCTTTACTGTCATTGTGTGGTGGGAATCCAGAAGCGTTGATTGGAAATCACATAACTAAAGCGGCCCAAGATGGCGACCCGCTAGCTATTTCAGCGCTAGAAATCGCAGGTGATTGGCTAGGGGCAGGAATCGCAACTTTGTCGATGTTATTCGATCCTGCAATCGTTGTTATCGGCGGTGGCGTTGGAGATGCTGGCGAATTATTACTTGGACCTGCTCGTCGTGGGATGGAGCGATTGATGCCCTTCTCTGGCAAGCACCCAGTTCCTGAAATAGTTTTAGCAAAGCTTGGCAATGATGCAGGATTGGTTGGAGCAGCGGATTTGTCGCGAATTTAAAGTTCTACGCCATCTCCAAAATCATCTTCTGCTCTAGCTGATCGCCAAATATACGTAGATATTCCTCCGATAAAACCTAGTACTCCAGGCCAAGGTCCCATCCCAAGCAAATCAATTCCCGTAAACATTTCAAATAGCATGTATGAACCGCCACCGACTATCCCCAGTAATGCAAATTTTGAAACTTGATCCGCAGCTGGAAGAACTGGATTAGGTTGAGTAAAACCTTCGGGGTCGTATCTAGGCGCATCTAATTCATCTAAATATGTTGTTGGCGCTGATTGATCAAGTGATAACCCAGAAACAATTGATTCAAATTCAGCATCGATTAATTCACGCTCATCCGATTCAAATACTGATTCACCTCGACTTAGCTCGCCGGAAAGAACATCGAGGATAAAAGCCATCGACTCTTCGTTTAAAAGTTGCGCATCATAATCTAGCGCGACATTATGAAATGATCTTTCAAATACAACTTCACGAATATCACTTGAATAAACATTATCAATTATAGTTTCACTGCAAACTGGATGCACAACGTGATCATTGACTGAATATGCAACCATTAGCGGCAAGTCAACAAGATATAAATCCCGTTCTACGATATTCCACAATTTTTTCACTTGATTTAATCCACGCAGCGGAATTCGCTCATAGCCATGCTTTACCCCGCCCGGTTTTGCTATGTCGCCAATACCACCAGGAATTGAAGGTAAGAAGAGCGATAGCGCCGGAACTAATTTAAAGCGCTTGCGTTCATCGTAGATTGAAGCATTTAATAGAATTGTCCCGGCAATTTCACTGCCGCGTATCTGCGAAAGTCGAAGTGCGAGCGCCCCTCCTACCGAGAAACCAGCAATGAAAACTTGATCGCAATGTTTTGCAAGTGCGAGAAATTCGTTTTCAATATTTTTATACCAGTCTTCCCATTTAACTTTATTTAGATCACTCCAATGTGTTCCATGGCCAGGTAAGGTCGGCGCGAAAACCGATAAACCTTTTTCATGCATTGCTATCGCCCAAGGTTTTATTGAAGCTGGTGACCCGGTAAATCCGTGAATCATGAGAATTCCGATTTTTCCCGCCAAAAGGCGCAAAGGTTCACTTTCTGGGATATTACTCACGCTCAGATGGTGTCATACGAAGCAGATAAGGCCTAAATTATCCCTGTGGTTTACCAAGCGCTCAAGTCCTTCCTCATCCCAATTCTGACCTTGCTCTTTAGGCCAAAGGTGACGGGGCTTCGAAATGTTCCACAATCAGGTCCAGTAATTATCGCTTCCAACCATCTCTCATTTAGTGATTCGATCTTTATGCCGCTGGTAGTCCCAAGAAAAGTTACCTTCTTGGCTAAGAGTGAATATTTCACCTCACCTGGCATCAAGGGTTTCATTAAGAAAATTACTTTCATCGCACTTGGCCAAGTTCCTGTCGATCGTTCCGGCGGGCGACGGAGTGAAGCTGCGCTTCTAACCGGCTTAGATTTATTGGCAGATGGTGCGTGCATTGGTATTTATCCTGAAGGAACTAGATCTCCTGATGGAAAGTTATATAAAGGTCGCACCGGTATTGCGCGCATGGCAATTGAATCAGGCGCTGCAATAGTTCCAGTTGCAATGTTTAATACTGCTGAAATTCAACCTACCGGCCAAGTTGTTCCAAAGGTGCAACGCGTTGAGATGATTTTCGGTGAACCGCTTTACTACAGCGGTGATACCTCTGATTTAAAGGTTCTGCGCCAGATCACAGATGAAATTATGGAGAAAATTCAAGAGCTATCTGGACAAGAGTATGTGGATATGTATGCATCTGAAGCGAAGATAATTCTTATGAAGAAGCGACGCGAAGATGCTAAAGAGAAGAAGCACGAAGAGGGCTAAACGCCTTTCAAAATCTCGCTTCTTGTATCGATGTATTTGCATTGCTCGCAATTTGATTTAGCCGGTGGAACTGGGCCGGTAATCATTTTTATGAAATCTGAAAGCCTAGAAGCAATTAGTTCTGGACTGCGCGGGGTTGGAAACCAATTGCATGAGAGTTCAAGACCAAAATTTCCAGAAGAGTTTCCGCGAACTTTTACGGGTGACCAAACTAGAAGCCCTGCAGTTGAAACTTTAATAGGTGCATCTTTAGCAGGGTTTTCAAGAGCGAAGGCATATGCTTCAAGTTGAACTGCATAAAACTTTGATTTATCACTTGGGTTTGCTTGGAATTTACAATCAACGATTCCAAAAGTTCCATCTGGATGTTCCATCAATAAGTCATATTTTCCGCGGACTGCAAATGGCGTTACAACGCCTTCAACTTCAATAGGTTTCGAAACTACCCAGCCTGCGTGCTTAAAAACTTTGCCCTCAGGCATATTTGCATTTAAATCGGAAGCGGTCTTACCAATACAGGACTGTTCTTGCATTTCGGCCAAATCGCCAACAAGTGGCATAAACATCGGAGCTTTAACTTGGTGGTTGTAGTAAAGCCATAAACAGCGGTGACAGTTATCCCAGCCGAAAGTTAAGTCACTTGGACTGATAAATGCGCGGGCGCCTTCTCGTAAAGTTATAGGTTCCATATGAGTCCTTATTCTGCGCTATCGCACTGACATTGCATTACTTATCGGCCACGAATCGCTGATACGAGGGTGAAAATTCCCAAAACAATCATCACAGTTCCGCCAGTCATACGCATTCGAACTAAGCGACGCATCTCTGTAGCTAACCAATTTCGAATGGTGCCAGCGAGAATTCCCCAACCACCATCTGAAAAGAAGGCAATGATTGCAAAGATTGCACCCATCAAAATTAATTGGGAGGTTATGTTTCCCGATTTACGATCAACGAATTGGGGGAGAATCGCTGCAAAAAATACAATTCCTTTTGGATTAAGTGCGCCAACCCAAAATCCTTCTCGCATAGATTTCCACTTAGAAGGCCGGATATCACCTTGATTTGTCATGTCATTCGCGTGGATTTGGCTATGTCTGATTGCTGAAATTCCAAGATAGATCAAGTAAGCGCCGCCTAAAACCTGAACGCTGGTAAACGCTAAATCTGATCGTTGCAGAATTGGGCCAAGACCTACTGCTACAACAACGGAGAGTGAGAACGCTCCCATAACATTTCCAGCAACAGTTGCAACTGCAGTTGCGCGACCCCAGGCGATTGCTCTTGCAATTACAAAGAGAACAGATGGACCTGGAGCCAAAATAATTATCACTGCCGCAATGCAATATTCCCAGAGACGTGAGGGAATTACGATTAACGAATTCATGAGCGGGAGCCTATCGAAAGCGAGAATCTAAAAGGCCCCGTTCTCTTTCGAGTCCGGGGCCTTTCCTCACGGAGAGATGAGGTCTCTGTTTGGATCTTTAGTCAGGATTAGATAACTGAATCAGTATCTACTCTACGAAGATGAGCAAAACCAAGTAGCGCAAGGATTAAGAAGAGTATGCCGCCGGCGAAAGTTACATAGCTTGCGACGATTGCAATATCTCCTAGCATTCCAAAGGCATATGCATTTAGAAGCATTCCTCGAAGTGCTTGACCCTTGAAAACAGTTTCAACTGTTGCAGCTGCTTGCTTAGAT
>CAEZXV010000010.1_pt1 | contig 13922 bp, 13 predicted proteins | sample 7265341 | NCBI WGS metagenome assembly CAEZXV01 (sample SAMEA6813918, study PRJEB35770) | freshwater metagenome | biome: Freshwater; feature: Freshwater reservoir; material: water | place: Czech Republic | collected 2017-04-14 | depth 30m m | reverse complement strand
TCAGTTTTGTCGTGGAAAATCGGAGCACTCATGTGGCAGTGCGTAAGATTTAGCGCGCACTTAGAAGACCTGCTGATTTCAATACATTCATCAACAGCATCTAAAAAGTTGGCACCGTAATTTCGGTGATGAGGTGAGTAGAAACCGCCATATTTAGCTACTACTGCAGCAAGCTTTGAGATTTCTTCATTGCTGGCATACATCGCAGGAACATAGGTAAGCCCGCCAGACATTCCTACCGCGCCTTGCTGCATTCCTTCTTCAACAAGGGCGAGTTGATGACGCAATTGTTCTGGCGTTGCATCGCCTGGCTCATTGCCACAGGCAAGCATGCGAACGTTGCCATGTGGAATTAAGTAGGCAACATTTACCGCTGCTCCGCGATCAACAATATTTAAATAATCTTTTACCGATCTAAATTTCCAATCAATCCCGGCAGGATCTGCGTTCCAACCAAATAATTGATCGCGCAAAACGGCAAGAGTCGAATCATCTGATGGAACATAACTAAGACCGTCTTGACCGACAACTTCGAGCGTTACACCTTGCGTAACTTTTGATAGGTGCTCGTGATCTGAAATTACTGCAAGGTCTGAATGCGCATGCATATCAATGAAACCTGGACTCAGCGTTAAATCAGATGCATCAACAATCTTGCCGCGTTCATTGCCCTTAATAACCTTGCCAACTTCAGCAATCTTGCCATCGACTACTACAACATCGTTCTTCACACCAGCAGAACCAGAGCCATCAATAATTGTGGCGCCGCGAACTGTAAAGGTGTTATCGGACATTTTTAATCAGAACCTTCAACAACTGGATACATCGGTGCCAGTCCCGCGAGTAAGCCACCATCGACTAGAAATTCAGTTCCGGTCATCCATGGTGCTTGATCGGATGCTAAGTAAAGAACAGCTGCGGTGATATCTGAAGGTTTTCCGACTCGGCCAAGTGGATACCAAGATTTCAATTGCTCAAAGACAGCTGGATTGCGATGGATGCGCTCTTGCCAAACTTCAGTGGCAATTGTTCCGGGAACAACTGTGTTGCAACGAATATTGTGCTTTCCATAGCGAACTGCAACTGTGCGAGTCAGTGCGTGCAGGGCCGCCTTCGATGCGGTGTAGGAATCGCTTCCAATCATCATCTTGGCGTTAACAGTGCCGATATTAATTATCGCACCGCTTTTGCGCGCAATCATTCCGGGAAGCACTGCTCTGATGCATAAAAATGGTGCGGCGGTATTTATAGCGAAGGTCTTATTCCACATTTCAAGTGAGGAATCGAGAAGCTCTGCGCTGTCATGAAAAGCAGCGTTATTTACTAAAACTTCGATCTTCCCAAAATCTTTTTCAACTTGCGCAAACACATCAATTATCTGTGATTCCACTTGAAGATCAACTACATAGCCAGTTACATCGCCGCCTTGTTGCTTAAGTTCGGTTACGGTTCGGTCTAAAGTTTCTTGATTAACTTCTAGAATCGCAACTTTCATCTTTGCGGCAGCAGCTGCAGTCGCCATTTCGCGACCAATACTTCGACCACCACCAGTTATGACGATGGTGCGCCCAGCTAGTTCTGCCGCAAATTGGTAAGTCATTTAGAGTGCAACCACGAAATCGATTTCGACCAAAATATTGATTAGGTCAGACCCAACAGTTGTACGAACTGGGAATGGCTCTGATAGAAATTCGCGATAGACCTTGTCGTATTCTGCAAAGTCAGCAACGCAGTTCTGTAGGTGCGCAGTTGTCTTAACTACTTGGCTGAAATCTGCGCCAACTTCATCAAGAATCGCCTTCAAGTTAATAAGTGTCTGGCGAGTTTGTGGTCCAACTCCACCTTCAACAATTTTTCCAGTTGCAGGATCTACTGGGCCCATTCCGCAGGTATAGAGAAAACCATTTGCGATAACGCCATGTGAGTATGAACCTCCTGGTGCTGGTGCGCCTTTTGCTGTTACGTGCTTGATTGATGAGTTAGACATTGTGACCTTTCATTGATTGTTTAGATTTCTAGAAGTGAGTATGGACTAAATCTATTACATCGTAATTGTCATTAACTAATGGCAAGAGCCGCCATTTGTCGAAATTTGTGCAAGGGTGTGAAATTCCACATCCGATGATGTCGCCAACAACAACTGAACCTGGTGTAATTTTCATAAAGGCATGTTGATCGTTTAGCTTTTCAATTTCGCCCTTAAATGGGGTTGGTTTACCGGCAAACTTCGAGATTGGAAGCGGCTCATCTAAATCATTTCCAGCATCGCGCTTGCCGAAGTTGAGAATCGCTAAATCTGGTTCTGGAACGCTAAGGACCCGAGCCCAGAGTTCAAGGGCTGGATAGAAGCGCTCAGAATCTGGCGCACCCATGAAGGGATATAAATCTTCGTAATGAATATGGTCATGGCTGACATAACCACCGCTTCGCAAAATCCGATGAGCATCGCCCTCATACTTTGCAAACTCTTCAGCAACATAATCAAAGAATGAACTTCCACCCGCAGAGATAATAATTTTGTCTTCCCGAATAAAAGGTGCCGTAATTCTTGCAGCAGCAACAATATGTCTTAAAAAGACTCTTAACTTTTCAATACCTTCGCCAGCGCGATCTCCACCTGGAACTGCGCCTTCGAAACCTGAAACACCGCGGACAAAGATGCGCTCATCTTTTGCAATCTCACTCAGAATAGTTTTGAGCAAATCTAAATCACGAATTCCAGCTCGGCCACCAACTGCGCCAATTTCCATAAAAACATTTAGCTTGGCTTGTGCCACGCCTGCAATTGAATCTTGAGCAATTTTCAAGCCAGCTAGAGAATCGATATAAAAAATAATCTCACCAGATCCACTGCCATTAATTTTTGAAATCTCGGCAATCGAAGTTGGCTCCATCACTTCATTGCCAATGATTAGCCTTTTGAAACCATACTCAAACATGATCCTTGCCTGATTAAAGTTTGCGATTGTTAAGCCCCAAGCCCCAGCAGCAATTTGACGTTGTGCGATTTGGGGTGACATTGGAGTCTTAACGTGAGGAGCTAATTCAAAACCGAGTGACTTGCAATATGAAGCCATTCTTTGAATATTGTGTTCTAGCGCGCTATCGCGAAGAACCATTATTGGGAATTGAAATCCGGCTGTGAATAAATTTGGCTTTGAAGATAGAAAATTAGCAACACTCGCGCCTTGAGCTGAGATTGGCATTCCTTTATGGAATATAGATATTGAATCCTCGTGAGCCACGTGCTCACGCTACCAACTAGCGAGGCTGCGCGCTAGGAAAGTTCCAGCTTTCATGCGAAAATATGACGTGAATCAAATCGGGTCAATTATGCAGTCAGAGATTGCCGAGATCCCTGCAGTATTTACAAAATTAATTGCGGCTGAAAGCCAATTTACCGAGCTCTCAAATCTCCTTAAAACCAATGAGATTCAATCGGTTCTAGTCCTCGCCCGAGGAACTTCAGATAATGCCGCGCACTTTCTTAAGTATTTAATTGAAACTCAACTTGGTTTGCCAGTCGGGCTTACATCGCCCTCATCGGTCACTATTTATCACGCGAAATTAAACTTTAAAAATACTTTGGTTGTTGCCATAAGCCAGAGCGGCCAATCAACTGATTTAGTTGAATATGCCACAGCTGCGAAATTGGCTGGTGCCAAATTAATTTCAATCACAAATGATCAAACATCACCGCTGGCAAAGCTTGCCGATAGCCACATTGATTTGATGGCTGGTAAGGAAATTGCTGTTGCTGCTACGAAATCTTATGCCGCCCAATTATTGGCTGCCCTTATGTTAGTTAGCGCTTGGACTTCTAAGCTCTCAAATTACAAATCGGTGATTGCCGCTGGAACCGAGCTTCTTGAAAATAAATCTGCGATTTCCGATGCAGTTGCAAAGTGTGATCGGGAAAATGAGATTGTTGTTCTTGGGCGCGGATTTTCATATCCAAATGCCCGTGAGGCAGCTTTAAAAATTCAAGAGACCAGCAAAATTTCGGTTCAAGGTCTTTCAATCGCCGATTACATGCACGGCCCAATTTCAGCGCTCACTAATAAGAGCCAAGTATTTATCCTTGCGCCAAATGGCATGCCTTTGGATTCGTTTAAGGGTGATTTAGCGAAGATTAGATCAAAGTCTCCAAGTATTTTCTGGTTCGGTAGTAGCGAACTTGCAATCGCCAATGAAGTTGTAATTCCTGGCGCAAAATGTGAGAACGAAATCTATGCCAGCGTCGTTGATGCCATAATTTTGCAATCATTCGCTTTGGAATTTTCTCGTAAGAATAAGTTAGATCCAGATAGTCCCGAGGGGCTAAGTAAGGTTACGTTTACTCGATAATGTCTAAGAACCTAATATTTTTCGATGGCGGTGGATCGGGAATCCGCGCCAAATCGCAATTAGCCGATGGTAAATCAATTACCAAGAACTATCCCGGCTTCTCTCCTGGCGAGCTTCCTTTAGTTGATTACCTTGCAAATCTAATCGTGGATTTTGCTGGCGAAGTTGGTGGGCCAATTGATAGAGCGGTCTTGGCTGTTGCAACTCTTCCCGCCGATGATAAGCAGTATGGCGATATTGCTAAAAGCGTTCTCGCAAAATCTCAAGTAAAAGAACTTTGGATCTGCAGCGATTCAGTAAGTGCATGCGCCGCAGCAATTGAAAAAGATGGCGTTGTCATTGCCGCCGGAACTGGAATTACCGCTCTTGCAGTAGGTAAGAACCGTTCTATGGCACATTCTTTAGCAGGCGATGGATTTTTAGTTGGCGATGAAGCAAGTGCATATTGGATTGGCAAAATGGCTCTTAACTCTGCGCTTCGTGCACGGGATGGCCGTGGCGGCGATAAAGATTTATTAGACGTGGCGTGCAAACACTTTGGGGCCGAGCCATACCAATTAACGCACACTGTTCATCAACTCGATCGACCAGTGCATGCAATCGCCTCATTTGCCAAAGTTGTTAGCGAAATGGCAACTTCTGGAAATGCAGCTGCTTATAAAATTTTAGATACCGCTGCGGATGAAATCGTATTGATCGCAACTACCGCAAAACGCGAATGCGATGGCGGTCCAGAGTTCCAGGTAGCACTTATTGGTGGTGTCTTGGCGCCAGAAAATTTAATAACAAAGTTAGTCGGTGAAAAACTAAAAGCTCAAGGATTGAGTATCCATATTTCAGGCAAGAATTCACTCGATGGCGCCGGAGCTCTGGCAAATCTTGAAGAACCAGGAATCTTTAAGCCACTAATTAGAACATTTACAAAATAATGCAGCCAGCCTTTATTGATTTACAAGTTAATGGCCATGGTGGAATTGATTTACTCACTGCCCAAAGCGTTGATGAAGTTCGAAAAGTCTCAAAATCGCTTTATGCAAATGGTGTCGTAGGTTATTTGCCAACAATTATTACTTCGGCTTTAAGCGATGCAGTGCGCGCGATTAAATTAATTGAAGAAGTTCGCATTAATCCCCTGCCTTTCGAGGCGAAGATTCTTGGAATACATTTAGAAGGCCCATTTATTTCACCTGAGAAACGTGGCGTCCACCCAATCGAACATATTGCTAAGCCAGATTTAAACCATCTAAAGGCGCTATTGAACGCCGGTTTAATCAAGATTGTGACTATCGCACCAGAACTTCCCGGAGCTATTGAACTGATCCAATATTTGGTCGCAAATAACATTGTGGTTTCGCTAGGTCACACCAATGCCACCAGAGAAGAAGCAATTGCCGGATTTAACGCTGGTGCCAAAACTGTTACTCATCTATTTAATGCGATGCCTAAGCCGCCGCTAGATGGCACAGCGCAAGTCGCAATTGAGCGCGATGGCGTTGTTATTCAAATAATTATTGATGAGGTTCATGTTCCAAATGATTTAGTAAAGGAAACTTTAGCTAAAGTTTCAAATAGATTTGTTGTGACTAACGATCCAATTGCCGCAGCAGGTCTCGGAACTGGAACCTATCCCTTTGGCAATATGGAAATCACTGTAAAAGATGGTCAGGCCAGACGAAGTGATGGAACTTTAGCGGGAGGAATTGGAACACTTGGGCAGGCTCTTGAAATTATGGCAGCTATTGGTATCGATAAAGGCGATGCGCTAGCAAGTGTTACAACTCGGCCTTGCGAATTAATTGGTGTGGATTATAAAAACCTAGTTAATTAAGCTCTTGGATTAACTAAAACTTTAGGGCCGACCCCAAGGTGAGCAGGACGCTTTCCCAGAAAAATATTTCCAGCATCATCTAGGCCCACAGTGCCCCCAAGAATTTTCTTAGGATCTATTTTTCCTTCAGCAATAAAGCGGATAGATTCTTTGAAACCAGGTGAACCAGAGAGAATTCCAACAACAGTGATATCTCGGAATACAAGTTTGCGAGAATCAATTGGAGCGGCATGATTATCTACGCCGATTAGAACTATTCGGCCACCAGGTTCGACAATATCCAATAATTTGGCTGGAATGGATGCATCAAAAGTTGCATCAACAACTGAGTGATAACCACCATCAATTTTCTTTACTTGTGTCCCGGCGCTAGTGACACCAATTTCTAAAGCTAAGTTAATTGTCTTTGGATCAAGTCCGACCATATGTACATCTGCGCCCATTGCTAAACAAAATTGCGCGGTCAAAAGTCCAACTGTTCCAGTTCCCCAAATAAGAATTTGCTTGCCTGGTGCGGCTTTTGCGCCATCGGCAACGCGCCAAGCATTGGCTGCAGGTTCTACAAGGGCAGCTAATTCGAAATCAAAACTATCTGGTAGAACATATGCAAATCGCGCCGGTATCAACAATTTTTCGGCGAGTGCACCATCAAAACCATTTCGAATTCCAAGCTCGTACCGATCTGCGCAAGTGTGTTGGCGGCCATCTTGGCAACGCTTACATTTGCCACAACCCATCATTACATCACTCGTAACTTTTTTACCGAGCATAGATTTATCCACGCCCTCGCCAATTTCAATTACAGTTCCAGACCATTCGTGACCAAGTCGCATCGGAAGTTTTGCTTGGCCATCGTGTAGATACGGCATAACACCGTCGAAGAATTCAACATCTGTACCACAAACCCCAACTCGTTCTACTTGCGCAACTATTTCTCCTGGACCAGCTTTTGGATCTGCAACATCAGCAATCTCAAATGTCTTAGGAGCAGTTACAACAAAGGCTTTCATAGTGCCGCCATCTTATTTGAAATGACTTCTAAAACGGAAGAGTTTCGAATATTTGCCAAATCTTTCGCAACTTCCTCGAAGTAAATCGGGTTTAACGCCCTAGTGAAATCTGGCAAAGATAAGGTCTTAACTGCAGCCTCAAAGGCATCTGGCGCCTTTGCAAGTGGTGTTAATTTGTGGGCAAGTGGATCATCGATTTCATTGTTAGTCCCAAGAAAGTGAACCCAGATTGCAACCGCTAGAAGATGCAACGGTGCCTTGCGCCCAAGTTTTGCTAAATCATTTGCGCCATCGAAGATTCGTTGTTGCATTTTTTGGGAACCATCCATGGCTATTTGATGGGCGCGGTGGTGCAAAGTTGGATTAGAGATACGTTTGCGAATAGTTGCAGCGTAGGAAGGCAAATCGATCCCACCTGTTTCAACAATCGATGGCACCATTTCAGATTCCTGGAGCGCCTTGATAAATGGTGCAATGACTGGATGTGTAATTGCATTTGCCACAAACTCAATCCCATCAACTTCGCCGATATAGGCAAGAGTCGAGTGAACCCCATTAAATAGCCGGATTTTGGCTAATTCATATGGTTTAACCGCTGGAACAAATTCAACGCCGGTGCCAACAAAGAGCTCTGAAATTGGATCGTTCTCGATTACCCATTGATTAAATGGTTCTGTAGTAATCACATCACTGACCATCGCAGGAACAATTCGGTCAATCATTGAATTTGGAAAGCGAACGTTCGCAGTTATCCAAGCCAATAGTTCACTATTTCCCGCAGCCGCTATAACTTCAAGAACTAGTCCACGTAAGAACTGACTATTACTTGGAACATTGTCACAAGAAATTACTGCAATCCCTGGCGCGCCTGCCTTAAATCTCTCTTCTAAAAGATAGGCAAGACGGGCTGGAACCCCATTCACGCCGTCATTCTTGTAAGCCTTTTCGGTGACAGTTAAAGTTATAGCTCTTAATTCGGTGCTCTTAGCAATTTCGGTAATTCTCGTAATATCTCGAGGGTAAAAAAGTGATTCCTTAATGGATTCAACGAGAGTGCTTGTTTCACCATCGCCATCACGCGCAACAACTTCGTAGCTATTTCCCTTAGCGCTTAGCGAATCGGCAACATCAGATTTACGCATCGAAACGCTTGCAATGTTCTGCTTAATGAAAACGGCTTGGTGGGCTCGGTGAAAAGCGCCAAGGCCAAGGTGTAGAAATTGAATTGAATTTGCCATTAGAGGTTAAAGAAATCTTTTGAAAGGTTATAAGCAAGATCGCCAGCAAGCTCCATAGCTTCATTTTCAGTAATTCGATGGCGGCTTACTTCGCGTGCAAGATAAGCAGAATCGAATCTGCGTGCGACATCATGTCGAACTGGAATAGAGCAGAACGCGCGGGTGTCATCGATAAAACCAACTGTGTTGTAATACCCCGCGGTCTCGGTGATTGCCTCACGCCATCGCTCTAAGCCATTTAGCGAATCGTGGAACCACCATGGCGGACCAAGTCGAACACTTGGGTAGGCACCTGCAAGAGGTGCGAGTTCGCGAGAATAAGTTGATTCATCAAGTGTGAAGATAACTAGGCGAAAGTTTGGATGCTTGCCGACAGCGTTTAACAGTGGTTGTAGCTCTTTTGTGTAAGTAGTAGCAACTGGAATATCAAAGCCTTTATCTGCGCCATATTTCGCAAAAATTTCGGAATCATAGTTTCGCAGTGATCCAGGATGTAATTGCATGACCAGACCATCATCGGCAGCCATTAAGGCATGTTCAAAGAGCATTGCTGCGCGAAAATCATTCAATTCATTATCGGTTGCGCTTCCAGCAAGTGCACTTGCAAATAAGGCTTCACCTTGGGCCGAACTAACTTTTAAGGTTCGTGGCGTGAAAACTCCATGATCACTCGCGGTCGCGCCATTATCCTTAAAGTGAGCGCGAGCTTTGCGCAGCGCAGCTAATAGATTGGCGAAAGAGTTAATTTCAACTCCATAACGTTTACCTAATTTTTCTAGGCTCGCCTTCCAATCTAATCGCGATGGGTCGCTGACATCATCTGGTCTAAATGTTGGAATTACTCGCCCACCTAAATCAATCTTTGAAAGTTCGATGTGCGACTGAAGTGAATCGGCAGTTGCATCAGTAGTAGCCAAGAGTTCGATATTGAATGATTTAAAGAGCGCTTGTGGTTTGAATTCTGGCGTAGCCAGTTTTGCCGCAATCTGCTGATAAATTTTCATTGCGTTTTCTGGCGCAAGTATTTCGCTGACATCAAAGAGCGTAGCTAAAATTTCTTGGAACCAGATTCTAGACGGCGTAGATCTAAAGAGCTTCCAATTCTCGGCCAATAATTTGAAATTAACTTCAGGAGAATTTACAGCGAGTTCTTCGTAGGTAATTCCTTGACTATGCAACATTCGCAAGATGTAATGATCTGGCGACATTAAAAGCGATACTGGATCTGCAAAGTTCGAATTAGCCAAAATCATCTGTGCATCTACATGTCCATGCGGTGAAATTATTGGATACTTTCGCATCTCGGCATAAATACTTCTCGCTAGTGGCAGATTTTCGCTGCTCCCTAAGTGCCTATCGGAATAGTTGCTATTCATTTTGGCCTTCTATCTGCGAAAGCCAAGTAAAGGCTGAGTCCTGCATTTCAGCGGTGAATGAGTGGCCTACTGGATAAGTATTGGAGTTATAAGTAGCACCGTTCTTAGCGAATGCTGTGGTTAATTGAGCGTCGGCATCGCTCATGCCTGCTTTAGTAAAGAGTTGATCCTCGCCACAGAATTGAATGTAGAGCGGAGTCTTATTTAGCGTTGCTACTCCAGGCCAATCACTTTTTGCAGCCAGACCTTGGGGAAAGAACATCCAAGAATGTGGAGCAATATGTGTTGGGACCATAGATTCATATGTGGCCATAGCTCCAACACTTACAACACCTTTTAAATCTGGCGAAGTTGCATGTAGATAAATGGCACGGCAGCCACCACCGGATAACCCAAGGGCGTAAATGTTTTCAGAAATTTCTGGCAGTGTCTTGGCGACTTCTAGTGCAACCCGATCATCAAAATTTAATAGACCGGCAAGAGTTGTATTAAACAAACTTAGGTATTTAGCAAGTGCCATCGATTCATGCATAACTGAAAGTTTTTCGTAATCTTCTTCTCCTAATATTTCACCGAGACGCCTTGGCATATCTTCTAGCGTAAATCTGCGCGATCCCCACATGAAGCAATCAAAAGCTAGAACTGCGAATCCTTTTTTTGCGAGAACATTTGCCGCGCCACGATTTCCATAGTGATCACGTTTAACCCAAGCCGCACTTTCGGGAAGATCACCAACGCCATCAACAACTTTCTCTTTCCCAAATTCTTTAACATCATCGTGGCTATGCAAGAAAAGTGCACCTGGAAGTGGTGTATCTACATTGCTCGGAACAAGTAAGTAAGCCTGCGTTCTTGGACCAAATCCTGTGTTCCAACTTATTTCCGTAATTTTGACGCCATCATGGAGAAAACTTTTTCCACGGCTTATCTCGAAGTCATTTGGAATTATTGGAAGTTGTCCAAAAAGTTTTATAAGTCCTGCGGAATCGATATTTGGTGTGGTTGGTGGCGAAAAACCGAGCACTTTTTCTAAGTCTGCAAAGCTTCCCAAATTCGTCAACATCTTGTGAGAATCTAACCAATAATCTTTCGCTAAGGGAAGGGTCAAAATCTCAAATTTGAACTAAACTTCAAACATGAAACCAATTGTTCAAGTATCACTCGACCTAACCGATATTAAAGAAGCGCTAGAAATGGCTCACACCGCTGTCAGAGCCGGTGTTGACTGGTTAGAAGCCGGAACGCCACTTATTCTGGCTGAAGGCTTACATGGAGTTAGAGCGCTACGCAAAGAATTTCCAAACCATCCGATCATTGCCGATTTAAAAACTATGGATGGCGGATACCTTGAAGCCGAGATGATGGCGAAAGCTGGGGCAACGCATGTTGTTGTAATGGCGAGATCGCATCCAGAAACTATTAAATGTGTTGTGCAGGCCGGAAAAGATTATGGCGTAAAAGTTATGGGCGACAATTTAGGTTGTCCGGATATGGTTCAAGGTGCACGTGAATTAGAAGAACTTGGTTGCGACATGGTTATTCACCATATTGGTTATGACGAACGCCGTGGCCTCGCCGCTGCAGGTAAACCTTGGAACAATCCACTCGATCAATTACGCGAAGTTGTAGATGCAGTAAGCGTTCCGGTTCAAGCAGTTGGTGGATTATCACTTGAACAAGCAATCGCATGTCCTTCATATGGCGCTCCCCTTGTTGTAATTGGTGCGCCACTTGCAATCGATGCAGATTCATTTAGTCAGGGCGCCGGAAATGTTGAAGAAGTTCTTCGCAAAATTTGTGAAGCTGTTCATGGCTTTGGTGATGTAAAAGTTAAGGGAGAAAAATAATTGAAGTCGGCAGCAGTCGTTAACTTTTCATCCGAACCACATAGCGTTGAAGTTCGAGAAGTTGATCGCCCAGTTTGCGGCGATAACGATGTAATTGTTCAAGTCGAGGCGGCCAGTGTCTGCGGATCTGATTTACACCAATGGGAGGGCACCAACTCCTGGCCCGTTAATTACCCAGTTGTTTTAGGGCACGAATTCGGTGGCCATATCGTTGAACTTGGTAAGAACGTTGTAGCAGATGGCCGCTGGCACGAAGGCGATCGCATCGTAAGTGAAACTGCAGCTGTTGTGGATATGTCGGGTGCGATGTCGCGCCAAGGTTTATATAACTTAGATCCAAGTCGCAAGGGATTTGGTTACGGGGTAAATGGCGCGATGACTAGGTATGCCAAAGTCGCGGCCCGCTTGCTTCATAAGGTTCCAGATAACGTCTCATTTGATCACGCATCAATGACAGAGCCATGTTCTGTTGCATATTCGGCAACCATCGCACCTGGTCATGTTCGACCTGGAGATCGCATTGTTATTTTAGGACCAGGACCAATTGGAATTTTATCTGGCGCAATGGCGAAACTTGCTGGCGCAGATGTTGCAATTGTTGGGTTGGAGCGCGATAAGGCAAGACTTGAAGTTGCAAAGAAATATGGTTGTGAAGTTGTTATAGGTGATGTCAAAGATTGGGCGATGGAAGTTGATGGTCTTGGCGCTGATGGTGTTGTTGATGCCGCCGGAGTCTCTGCTACTCTAAAAATCGCACTCGATGTTATTCGGCCAAATGGTTGGATATCAAAGGTCGGCTGGGGTCCACAACCGGTTAACTTTTCACTTGATCAATTAGTTCAGAAGAATGTGCGGTTAGAAGGATCCTTTAGCCATAACTGGCCAATGTGGGAGCGCGTACTTCGCATGCTTGGTACTGGCAAATTGGATCTCGCCCCAGTGCTTGGTGGAACTTTTCCAATTGAACAATGGGAGACTGCATTTTCCAAGATGCACTCTGGTGAATTTATTAAATCTGTAATTAAACCGGCTTAATATGCGCCTAAAAAATAAAGCAATAATCGTTACAGGAGGTACCTCTGGTATCGGCGCTGCTATCGCTACTGCTGCAATCCGCGAAGGTGCAAAAGTACTGGTACACGGAATAAATGAGGCTGAGGGCAAGGCAACCGTCGAACGCCTTGGCGCTAACGCAGTTCTCTGTATTGCAGATTTAACAGAAGATGATGCGCCAAAGATTATTGTTGACAGCGCAGTTAAAGCCTTTGGCAAAATCGATGGTTTAGTAAATAACGCTGCAATTTTTGGTGGTACAAATATTTCAGATCAAGAGATCGAACACTTCCGCGCGATGATTCAAGTAAATCTAACTGCGCCACTGTTCTTGATAAAGGCCGCCTTTGAAGAGCTTAAAAAGAGCGGCGGATCAGTATTAAATATCGGTTCAATAAATGCCTATGCCGGTGAATCAAAACTTCTTGCCTACAGCATTAGCAAAGGTGGAATGCAGACCATGACTCGAAATCTTGCAAATGCAAATGGCGTTCATGGTGTGCGCGTTAATCAAATTAATCCTGGTTGGGTTCTAACCGAACGCGAAGAGCGCGACAAGATTGCTGCTGGCGCAAAGCCAGGTTGGCCAACAACTTTATCTAAAACTGACATTCCATTTGGTGCAATGACAACACCAGAACAGATGGCCGAAGCCGCAATTTATTGGCTGGGCGATGAATCAAAGCCATTTACCGGTTCGGTAGTTGAACTTGAGCAATTCTCAATCATTGGAAGAAACCCGGAGAAATTAGGATGAGCGCGAAACCAAAGATTGCAGCATTTCCAAAGGGTTGGATTCGCGATTTAGTTGAACCCGGAAAATTAAGTATTTACGAGTGGATCGATATGTCCCAAGCAATGGGCATCGAAGGCCTTGAGATGTATAACAACTTCGCAGATTTTAAAGATGAAGCTAATTGGCCCAAGATTCGCAAGTATGTTGAAGCCACAGGAATGGTAATTCCAATGATGTGCTGCTCTCCCGACTTCACAATTCCAGATCCAGAACTACGTCAGAAGCAAGTTGATCACGAAATTCATAGCATCAGAATGTCTGCTGAGCTTGGCGCAAAATATTGCAGAGTTTTATCTGGCCAACGTCGCAAAGATATAACCCGCGAAGAGGGTATGGGATATGTCGTTGATTCAATTGAAAAATGTTTAGTTGAAGCTGAAAAGCTAGACATGATCTTGGTAATTGAGAATCACTACAAGGATGATTT
>CAEZXV010000009.1_pt1 | contig 14911 bp, 14 predicted proteins | sample 7265341 | NCBI WGS metagenome assembly CAEZXV01 (sample SAMEA6813918, study PRJEB35770) | freshwater metagenome | biome: Freshwater; feature: Freshwater reservoir; material: water | place: Czech Republic | collected 2017-04-14 | depth 30m m | reverse complement strand
TTCCGGTGCTTGGGTCGGTTACGGGCAGGGTGCCATCGCCCTTTACCCATGCGCCATCAATATAAAGGTCAGTTTTTAATTGCATGCGGCAAGCATACGCCTCGAATGCGAAGTAAAATTAAATCCAGCTAAAACTCGAAGAACTGAAGATTTTCTATTTATAGGAAGAGTGGCCGTGCCAAAGTCTTGGACTGATGACGCCCCAGAACCAATGGTTCTTCAGGAGCATGCGCATCTTGCAGACCCGATTTCATACCGGATTAAAAAACGCATTCTTGGAATTCCGCTAAACCGCCATTCACTTTCACACCAAAGACTTAGCAAGACACATGCACTTGGAATTCTCTCTTCAGACTGTATTTCATCTTCGGCATATGGCAGCGAACAGATTCTCCTTGCACTTATCCCAATGTTTGGACTCGCTGCATTTAATATCTTGATGCCGATGACTGCAGTTGTACTTGCAGTACTTGTCATCGTAACTTTTTCTTATCGTGAAGTTGTTTCGATTTACACAAAATCTGGTGGCGCTTACGTAGTTTCGCGAGATAATTTTGGGCCAGTAATTGCGCAAATAGCAGCTGTTGCACTTATGTTGGATTACATAGTTACAGTTGCAATTCAATCTGCAGCTGGTGTCGATGCGATTATTTCTACCTTTAATAATCTGCAACCCTGGAAATTAGAGATGACAATCTTAGTGATTGTAATTTTAACTTTCATGAATCTTCGGGGCGTGAAAGAGGCAGGTGCGGCATTTGCCTTCCCTACCTATTTCTTTGCAGGATCTCTCGCTGTTGTATTCGGGATGGGAATCTTCCGTTCTATTAATGGAACACTTCCAAAATTAGATACAAATGTTGAAGGTGTCATTCCGATTGGACATTCTCAAGGGCTATTTACTTTTGCTGCAATATTTATCTTGCTTCGCGCTTTTGCTAATGGTGGATCTTCATTAACTGGCCTAGAAGCCATCTCTGATGGAGTTTCACTCTTTAGAGTTCCTGAAGGCGTTAATGCTCGTCGCACGTTAGTAATTATGAGTTCAATTCTTGCAACTTTAGTTTTTGGTATCTCCTACTTTGCTCATGCAATGTGGACGATGCCATTTGAAAGTGGAACGCCGACTGTTATTTCACAAATCGCTAAAGGGGCTTTAGGTAACTCGCTTTTTGGTGGGGCATTTTTCTATGTTGTTCAGGCAGCAACAATGTTGATTCTCTTCACTGGTGCAAATACTGCATATAACGGCTTTCCTTATTTAGTTAATTTCGTAGCGACTGATGGTTTCTTGCCTCGCCAATTAACAAAACGTGGGCACCGTTTAGCGTTTTCAAATGGAATTTTCCTACTTGCTGGAAGCGCAATCTTGTTAGCTTTAGCAACTAAGGCATCGGTAGAACATCTAGTTGCCTTCTATGCTCTCGGCGTCTTTACTGGATTCTCATTAACTGGCTATGGAATGGCTAAACGCGCAATTAGTATGCGTGAAAAAGGTTGGCAAGTTAAGTACGGAATTAATATGGTCTCTGGAGTTGTTTCTACAGTTATCGTTATAATTTTCGCAATCGTTAAATTCACTGAAGGTGCGTGGATAATTATCGCGATTACTCCCATTCTCGTTGTCTTATTGCTCCGACTAAATCGTCAATATCGAAAAGAACAAGCTGCACTTCGTGTGACAGAAGCAAAGTCTCGTCGCACATCTATTTCACGCCACGACGTTACTGTTCTGATTGATAACGTCGATATTGCAACTGTTGGTTCTATTCGTTACGCGCGTAGTTTGAACCCACGCAATCTAACTGCTGTGCACTTTGTGATTGATGATCAAAGAGCAGATTCAATTTCTGCAGATTGGGCTAAGAATCCTGCCTTGTCGGATGTAACACTTCAGATGATTGACTGTCCGGATCGAAGATTGCCTAATGCTGCTGTTGATTATTCAATACGTGCGACTGCAAACCAGGATGTTGAGCTAACTCTCTTACTTCCACGTCGCTCTTACTCAAGATTCTTGGGCAAAGTTCTGCATGATCAGACTGCTGAAGCTATTGCAGCGCCGATCTCACAACTTTCTAGAGTTGTAGCAACAATTATTCCGTTCGATGTTGAGAAAATTTTGGACTCTGACTCGCATCTCGACAGCCATATTGCCGTTAAAGAAGCGGCTCCTGCAGCTAAGAAGATTCCGCTTCCTAGATTGCAAAGCTCAGAGGCCGGGCCAGTTAGTCACTACAGCGAAGATATTTTGCCAATTTCAAATGCAACTTGGCGAACGCGTGCACATGTACGTGGTCAAGTAACCGCGATTAGAACTGCGCCATCAGGCGGTGCGCCAAGAGTAGATGTTGAAGTTTGGGATACAACTGGTGGAATTACTCTGCAATTCCTTGGTCGTCGTGAAATTGCTGGTTTAGATGTTGGTTCAACTATTTGCGCAGAAGGAATGGTTGGCGAAACCGAGGGTTCACTTACTATTTTGAATCCTTCTTACGAAATTGTAATTTAATTCGGATTTATAGCTTTCACAAAAAGTAGTCGAGCAACAATTAAACCTATTGGCAGACCAATTAATTGCGCAATCATATAAATCCAAGCTGAGTGCAGGGTTATGCCAGCAAATGAATCGCTCCAAATTCTGGCAAAAGTAACAGCAGGATTTGCAAAAACAAATGATGATGTTGCATAGAAAGCTGTTGTAATCCAAGCTGGAATAATTAGCGGTGCCAAGTTGCCACGTTTTTGATCAGTTAGAAGATGAACAATCATTACTAATCCTGCAGTCGCAAAAATTTCACTTACAAATAGGTTAGTGCCAGTTCTTCCGTGGTGAGATTGAAAAATTGCCGGTTTACTAAATATTAAATTTGCGAAAACTGTTCCAATAAATCCGCCGAGGAATTGTGCTGCGATAAATGCAATTGCGTTCTTAGGGTCGATACGATTCTTAAACAATTCACCAAGAGTTACAACTGGATTGAAATGTGCACCACTAATAGGGGCAAATAAAGTGATGATTAAAGCCAACATCGAAACAATTGAAATCGCATTAATTGTCAGCTGGAGACCAATATCGTCCGTCAAATTAGTAGCCATAATTCCTGAGCCAATAACTGAGGTAAGTAAGAGCGCAGTCCCGAGGAATTCTGCGAAGATTTTTTGTAGTTTCACAAGCGCCAATTTAGTGGGAAGATATCGCTCTATTGGTTTTAGCCACGATTTAGCGAAAGGAAGCGCAAATGTCACTGGCATTCAAGGTATTTGCACTTTCAGATCTGGGCTTACATCGTGAAGGTAACGAAGATTCTGGTCTTGTTTCTGCAAAATTGATTGCTGTTGCCGATGGAATGGGCGGGCATGCTGGTGGAGAAGTTGCATCTCGTATCGCTATCAAATCTCTTGTTGAATCAGAATCAGGAGCCGACGCTCTATTAACCGTTGCCGGAAAAATAAATAAACAAATTCTTGATGCTTCAACGAAGGAACCAGATCTTGTCGGAATGGGAACGACTCTTACTGCACTTCAAATTAATGGCGATGTAGCCGAATTACTTCATGTTGGCGACTCACGTTGCTATGCATTTTCTGGCGGAAAATTAAATCAATTAAGCAACGACCACACTGTGATGCAAGAGCTAATTGATCAGGGCCGAATTACCCCCGAAGAAGCAATAAATCATCCCCAACGCTCGCTTCTTACCCAAGCACTTATGGGAGATTCGCAAGTAAATCCGCTTCTTCAGCTTTATCCGATAACTATTGGCGATCAATTCTTATTGTGCAGCGATGGCTTAACAGCGGTACTTTCAGATTTAGAAATTTCGAAAATTATCAAAAAGAATAGCGGTCAAGAATTAGTGGAACTTCTTGTCACAGAAACCAAAGCAAAAGGCGCGCCAGATAATGTAACTGTGATTTGGGCAGAAGTAGTTTTGGAAGATCAAGCAAGTGCAACAGAATTTATTGGTGCAGCAAATGGCTAAATTATTTGGTAACCGTTATGAAATTGGCCAGATGATTGGCACTGGTGGCATGGCTGATGTTTACATTGGTGAAGATCAAAGATTGTCGAGAAAAGTTGCGGTAAAAGTTCTACGAAGTGATTTAGCCAGAGATCCTTCATTCGTAGCTCGCTTCCGTAAAGAAGCACTTGCTGCTGCGGGGCTAAATCACCCTGGAATTGTTGCGGTTTATGACTCTGGTGAAGAGGGCCTTAATTCATACATCGTTATGGAACTCGTAACTGGCCACACACTTCGCGAGGAACTATCTGATCGGGCAACGTTAACAGTTGATAGATCGCTAGAAATTATCGAAGGTGTATTGGATGCACTTTCTTATTCACATCAAAATGGAATTATCCACCGTGATATTAAGCCCGGAAATATTATGTTGAGTGAATTCGGTGATGTGAAAGTTATGGACTTTGGCATTGCTCGTGCCATGGATGATATTGGTGCCACCATGACAAGCACTTGGAATATTGTTGGTACTGCGCAATATTTATCACCAGAACAAGCCACTGGTGAGGCCGCGGATTTGCGAAGTGATATTTATTCTGTTGGATGTCTTCTCTATGAATTAGTTACCGGTCAACCACCATTTACTGGGGATACTCCGGTCGCAATTGCTTACCAACATGTATCTGCAGATTTTGTTCTGCCAAGTGCAATCAATCCTGATCTTGATGAGAACATCGACAAAATTATCACGGTTGCACTAGCCAAAGATCCTGCTGACAGATATCAAAGTGCGGATTTAATGCTTGCCGATATTCGGCGCGCAATGAAGGGCCAGAATGTCACAACTAAGATTCGTCGAATAGTTCCACGTCGTAACTTCCTTGTTATGGGTGGAGCAATCGCAGCTTTTGTACTACTTGTTGGCCTTGCCTTCAATTCATTTAATTCAAGTGCGCCACAACCTTCACTTCAAATTCCGAATGTTGTTGGACTGACCCAAGCCGATGCCGAAAAGTTGTTGTCTGGTTACACAATAAATATTCAACGCGCACCTGATTCAAGAATTCCAAAGGATCGAGTTGCATCCCAACTTCCACTTGCAACTACTCGGGCCCCAAAGGGAAGCAGCATTACTTTGACGATTTCAGATGGCCCGGGAGACACAACAGTTCCCACAACTATCGTTGGTTTAAGCCTAGAAGAGGCTCGAAATGAGCTTTCTGCAGCTGGTTTATTAATTACCCAAATTGTCCCGGTCGATTCAAATTCACGAACAGGTGTTGTATTAAAAATTACACCTGATGCTGGATCAATTATTAAAGCTGGAAGTGGTGTGATCCTAGAAATCGCAAGTGGCAGTCTAAAAGTTCCAGCACTAATAGATTTAACTGGAATTGAAGCTCAAACAATTCTTACACAAGCAGGATTTTTGGTGAAGGAAATTAGCGGCTATGACGAAGCAAAGCCAATTGGTGTTGTCCTTGCTCAAGCACCTGCCGCCGGAACAACCCAAGTAATTGGTTCTGATGTTGCAATTACGGTAAATAAAAAACCTTAAGAATTTGAAGCTATCGGACTCATCCCGTTAATTCTTTTGCGAGCGCCGACATCACCACATATTTCTAACCAGTTCGCTAGCAATTCATAGCCATATTCAGACAACACCGCTTCTGGGTGAAACTGAACTCCGTAAATATTCTTATCTTTAATTCGAATTCCCATAATTGTTTCATCGGCACTTCGAGCAGTAATTTCAATTGATGCACCAATTGAATTTTCTTCAAGAGCTAATGAGTGATATCGCGTAGCGTTGAAATTATTTGGAATATCTTTGAAGATATTTTCTTTGCAATGTTTAATTGCACTTGTTCGCCCATGAATTAATTCGCTGGCTCCGCTTACTTTTGCGCCAAATACGATTCCAATTACCTGCAGCCCTAAACAAATTCCAAGAACAGGAATTTTTTCTACAGCGCAATATTTAACAACGTCAACACTTACTCCGGCGCTCTCTGGAGTACCCGGTCCTGGCGAAATTAATACGCCATCAAAATTCTTGGCGAAATCAGCTTTGATCTCCGAATTTGTAACGACCGTTGTAATCGCCCCAATTTCATTGAGATATTGCACGATATTGAAGACAAAAGAATCATGGTTATCGACAACCAAAATCTTCCGGCCGGCACTATTCATGTGGCAATTGTGGTGTAATCTCTGCCCATGCCTAAGTCACGTATGCGCAAGAAAGAGAAGGCCTACATCCCAGAGGATGTGGTCCACGCGGCACCAGTTCCAACCGAGAGCCCAAAGTGGTTGGCCCCAGCAATGGTTGCCGCCTTTATCGCCGGCCTAATCTGGATCGTAATTTTCTATGTGAGCGCGACCGCCTACCCAATCCCTGGAATCGGCGCTTGGAACATGCTCGTTGGCTTCGGATTTATCGGGGTCGGTTTTAGCCTCGCAACTCGCTGGCGCTAAATACCTCTTAATTACACGCCTGTAATTCTCCACACCGTGGATAAAGGTTGGGGATAACTAGTAGCGCACATTATGCTGGCTCTCAGGAAACCCCCAGTTTTGTAGGGAACTCTGCTTCCTATGACAATCCTGAAAGAGAAGCCTCAAATGAGCCAATCCACACAAGCCACCACACAAAGAATCCTGGTGGTTGATGATGAAAATAGTATCTCCGAACTAATCGCCACAAGCCTTCGCTTTGTTGGCTTCGATGTTCGCACCGCCGCCACCGGTTCAGAGGCGCTGACGATTGCTGAAGAATTTAAACCGCATGCACTAATTCTCGATGTGATGCTTCCAGATCAAAATGGTTTTGAAGTCTGCCGCCAGCTTCGCCAAGATGGCCACAACGTTGGAGTTCTCTTCTTAACTGCAAAAGACACAGTCGAAGACAAAATTACTGGTCTAACTATTGGTGGCGATGATTACGTTACAAAGCCATTTAGCCTTGAAGAACTAGTTGCTCGCCTACGCGCACTTCTCCGTCGCACAGGTGCAATCCAAGTTGAAAGCGATGAAGAAAAAGTTCGCTTCGCAGATCTAGAACTTGATGAAGCAACTCACGAAGTTCGACGCGGTGGCAATTTAATCGAGCTCTCACCGACCGAGTTTCTATTGCTTCGTTATTTAATGATTAACGCTGATCGCGTTGTTAGCAAATCACAAATTCTTGACCACGTCTGGCAGTACGACTTCCGTGGGGATGCCGGAATTGTGGAAACTTATATCTCTTACCTTCGTAAGAAAATTGATATCTACGACCCAGCTCTGATTCACACAGTTCGTGGTGTTGGATATCGAATGCGCCTACCAGCAAGCAAATAAAACGAAGTAAACTTTTAGAATGAAATATGGGCTTTCAAAGTGGTCGCTTCGCAATCGACTAATTTTGGCAACCCTGGCGCTCGCAACAATTGCAATTGCCGCATCAGATTTTGCTGCAACTAATTCGCTCCGTTCATTCCTGATTTCCCAAGCAGATAGACAGCTTGATGAAGTAGTTCAAACATCGCTATTGCGCTTAGATCGCGCAGGTATTGCTTCGGAAGCCGAATCTGAAGATAAGAATAATTTTCGCCCACTTCGCCCACTCGGTGGAGTTCCAACCACAACTGCAGTAACTCTTCTAGATTTAGAAGGCAACGTTGTTGGTCAAGTAGGTGGGCAATTTGCTAACTCAATTGATATTAAAGAGTTTCACAAATTAACACCGGCTGAAGTTGTTATACATAAAGGCAGACCATTCACAATTCCTGGCGCCGATGGCCAACCTGATATTCGGGCAATTGCACGAATACTTCCATCGGGTGTTGGAACGGTAGTAATTTCAGTTGCGCTAGATAGCGTGGATCGAACTTTGCGGGGTCTTTCTGGAATATTCTTTTTAATTAGCTTGATTGTTTTAATTGCAATCGGAGTTGTTGCTAGGTCTCTCATTAAGTTGAGTTTGAAACCGCTAAATAAAATTGAAGAAACCGCTGCGGCTATTGCTGAAGGTGATCTATCTGCGCGTCTGCCAGAAATTAATCCAAAGACCGAGGTCGGAAGATTAACCGGTTCGCTCAATACGATGCTTTCGCGAATTGAAGAATCTTTTGCAGCTCGAACTGAATCTGAAGATAAGTTACGCCGCTTTGTTGCCGATGCAAGTCACGAACTTCGCACTCCACTAACTGCGATTCGTGGATTCGCTGAATTACATCGCCAAGGCGCAGTGAGTGGTGAAGATAAGACAAAAGAGCTAATTTCTAGAATTGAGAAAGAATCAATTCGCATGAGCTCGCTAGTTGAAGATTTATTACTTTTAGCTCGCCTGGATCAATCACGAGAATTAACAATCGATCCAGTTGATATAAACCATTTAGTAAATGAAGCAATCGCTTCAGCTAAAGCCTCTGGTCCAAGCCACGAAATAACACTAAAAACAAATAGCGATGAGGTCTTTGTTCTTGGTGATTCCATGCGCATCCATCAGGCAGTTTCGAACTTACTTGCAAATGCCAGAACTCACACACCTTCTGGAACCAAAATTGAAGTTGAAGTTTTACAAAGCGAATCGGAAGTACAAATTAGTGTTAGTGATAACGGTCCTGGCTTATCACAAGAAGATCAAACTAGAATTTTTGAAAGATTCTTCCGTGCAGATCCATCACGTGCGCGCATTAGTGGCGAAGGCAGCGGACTTGGTTTAGCAATTGTTGATGCGATCATGAAAGCTCATGAAGGAAGTGTGAGCGTTTATTCAGAAATTAACCACGGTGCAAAATTTACTTTGCACTTCCCGCTAAAAGGTGACTAGTTAATTTTTGATTGATGAAAATTTAACCAAGACTTACTTGCGGTTGGTCCGCGTTGTCCTTGGTATCTAGATCCATAAAGGGCAGAACCATATGGATTTTCTGCTGGTGAAGATAATTTAATTAGGCAGAGTTGGCCAATTTTCATTCCTGGAAATAATTTCACTGGAAGATTAGCTACATTCGAAAGTTCTAAAGTTATATGTCCAGAGAAACCTGGATCAATAAAACCTGCAGTTGAGTGAGTGAGTAGTCCGAGGCGCCCGAGTGAGGATTTGCCTTCAAGGCGACCAGCAATGTCATCTGGAAGTGTGATTACTTCGTATGTGCTTGCTAAAACGAATTCACCTGGGTGGAGAATAAATTCTTCATTGCCTTCAACTGCAACTTCGCGAGTTAAATCTGCTTGCTCGATTGATGGATCGATAACTGAATATTTATGATTTTCGAATACTCGAAAGAATCGATCGAGTCGAACGTCAACGCTCGACGGTTGAATCATTGCACCATCGAAAGGTTCAACCTTTACGCGGCCAGCGCTGATTTCGGCCTTTATATCGCGGTCACTTAGTAGCACGCACAGACCCTATATCTTCAGCGACGCTTGATTAAGTTACTGGCGGGTAGCATTATTGTGCCATGAGCCACTACACCGCAAACCTGCGTGATATCGAATTCTGCCTCTTCGATCTCCTTAAGCGCGAGGATATTTTAGGCAAATCTCTTTTTAAAGACATCGACCGCGAGACTGCGATGGGGATGTTGGAAGAAATTAAACGTTTAGCTGAAAACGATCTTGGCGATTCACTTATTGAAAGTGATCGACTCGGAGTTCAATTCAATAAAGAGACAGGCGATATTAAATTGCCTGAAAGTTTTAAGAAGTCATACCGCACTTACATGGATAACGAGTGGTGGCGCATTGATGCACCAGTTGAAATTGGTGGGACGTTAATTCCAGCATCAGTTCGTTGGGCAATTGCTGAAATGGTTCTTGGTTCAAATCCATCTATTCATATTTATGCATCAGGTACTGCATTCGCACATGTTGCTTATGCACTTGGTAACGATAATCAGAAAAAGATGGCACAGCACATGGTTGATAACGACTGGGGCGCAACCATGCAACTTACCGAGCCAGATGCCGGCAGTGATGTTGGTGCTGGAAGATCAAAAGCAGTTCAACAAAGTGATGGAACTTGGCACATCACTGGAACAAAGCGATTTATTACATCTGGCGATTCAGATTTGAATCCAAATATTATTCATTATGTTTTAGCAAGACCAGAAGGTGCAGGTCCTGGTACTAAAGGTCTTAGCCTGTTCTTAGTTCCAAAGTTTATGTTTGATTTTGAAACTGGAGCCCTTGGAAAACGTAATGGAGTCTATGTAACCAACGTTGAACACAAGATGGGCTTAAATGTTTCAGCAACTTGTGAAATGAACTTAGGAGAGAAGGAACCTGCAGTTGGTTATTTGCTTGGTGATGTCCATCAAGGAATTGCTCAAATGTTTAAAGTAATTGAATTCGCACGAATGATGGTTGGAACAAAAGCAATTGCAACACTAAGCGCCGGCTATCAACAAGCACTGGCTTATGCCAAAGTGCGCGTACAAGGCCCGGATTTAACTAAGGCGGCAGATAAGGCCAGCCCACGTGTAACGATTATTAATCACCCAGATGTTCGTCGCTCGCTCATGGTTCAAAAATCATATTCCGAGGGCATGCGCGCGCTAATTCTTTACACCGCGTCAATTCAAGATGAAATCATGCTTGCTAAAGCAGCTAACGATGCTGACAAAGTGGCTGACATGGAAGCGCTAAATGATTTATTGCTGCCTATTGTTAAAGGCTATGGCAGTGAAAAATCATGGGTTCTACTTGGAACCGAATCGCTACAAACATTTGGTGGATCTGGATTTACGCAAGATTGGCCGCTAGAACAATATGTTCGCGACGCCAAAATTGATACGTTGTATGAAGGAACGACTGCAATTCAAGGTTTGGATTTCTTCTTCCGCAAAATCATTAAAGATGGCGGCCGGGCTCTTGGACTGTTAGGAAAAGAGATTGCAGCCTTTGCTGCATCAGGCGGTGAACTTGCAGAAGAAAAGATTGCACTTGCAAAAACTCTTGAAGATTTAAATGCAATGACTGGGACTCTTGTTGGCTTTGCGATGGAATCACAAGAGAACGCCGAAAAGATTTATAAAGCTGGGTTAAATACAACTCGCCTTCTTATGTCTGTTGGTGAAGTAATTATTGCTTGGTTGTTGTTGCGTCAAGCAGAAATTGCAATTGCTAAATCTTCAAACCCTGGCCGCGATGCGGATTTCTATGAAGGCAAGATTGCTTCTGCAAAATTCTTCGTAAGAACTGTTCTGCCTCATATCAAAGCTGAATTAAAAATAGTTTTGAGTGAATCCGGCGATCTGATGGAGATACCTGAAAGCGCTTTTTAACCGCTAGAATCCACCGTGCTTAAGAATTTACGACATGAGGCCTATTTAGTCCTTGGCTCTATCTTCTTCGCTGCAAGCAGTATCCCTGCGAAATTAGCTATGGAGAGCGGTTTATCTGCTTGGCGCTTAACTCAAATTAGAACTCTAGGCGCTTTCTTAATTCTCTTTACCTATGTATTTTTCAAGAACAAGAAATCTCTTCGTATTGAATTGAAAGAACTTCCAATACTTATTGTTTTTGGAGTTTTTGGTTTTGCCGCAGTAAATGTTTTCTACTTCATCGCAATTCTGCGCTTAAATGTTGGAATCGCCTTAATCATTGAATTTACGGCACCAATTTGGATTGCACTTTGGATGCGCTTCATTCAAAAGAAAGCGGTATCCCCCCTTATGTGGTGGGGTTTAGTAGTTGGTCTAACTGGTCTGCTACTAATAGCTCAAGTTTGGCGCGGGCTTACTCTCGATGGCCTTGGAATAATTTTTGCGCTTCTAGATGCGCTGGCCTTGGCGGTATATTTCCTTGTTGGTGAGAAATTAGTTGGTACTAAATCAAGTGAAGCAACAATGGCTTGGGGTCTTGGAATTTCCTCACTCTTCTTTGCAATTATTTTGCCATGGTGGAACTTCCCGTTTGCAAAGCTTGGTGACACTGTTAATTTAACTGGCCGACTTGAAGGATCAACAACTCCGACTTTCTATCTGGTTTTATGGGTAGTTCTATTCGGAACCGCAATTCCATACTTCTTAGTTTTAAATGGCCTTCGTGGCTTAAGCGCCGCAACTTCTAGCGCGATTGGAATGCTCGAGCCGGTCTTTGGTGGAATCTTCGCTTGGATATTCTTATTTGAGAAGTTGAATCTCGTTCAAACTATTGGCGCTGTAGTCGTACTTATCGGCATCTATTTAGCGAACCGCGCAAGAACTAGCATTTAGGGTAAATTTCTCACATGGAAAATTTCGCAGATCTCCTTGGTGCTAATAAAGAATATGCCAGCACTTTTAAATCCCAAGGTCTAAGTGGGCAAGCACTTAAGGGTCTAGCAATCGTTACCTGTATGGATTCACGTATCGATCCACTTCACATTGTTGGAATGGAGGCAGGTGATGCCAAGATTTTACGTAACGCCGGTGCGCGCGTAACCGAGGACGTACTTCGTACTTTAGTTTTGGCTACACATCTACTTGGAGTAAATCGCGTTCTTGTAATGCCACATACAGATTGTCGAATGGCGAGCGGCGAGGAACATGAAATTCATGCCGCGATTCTAGAAAAATCTGGAGTAGATACTCGTGGAATCGAAATTCGCACTGTTAAAGATCAGATGAAGGCGTTAGTGACTGATATCCAAAGAATTGAAAGTTATCCATTGCTCGCAAAGAACATCAAAGTAATGGGCGCAATCTTTAGCGTCGAAACTGGAAAACTTTCGCCAGTTATTTAATTATCTTTAACGAAGTTTTCGGCGTTCTGAGAATAGCTTGGTGCCATATCGCTAAATCTTGCAAAGTGTAATTGTGCGCTTACGGTAATTGTTCGAGTAGGTCCATTACGGTGCTTAGCAATAATTAAATCAGCTTCGCCAGATCTATTTGCGCCGTCGTACATATCATCGCGATGCAGAAGAATTACAACGTCAGCATCTTGTTCAATAGAACCAGATTCACGAAGGTCAGAGAGCATTGGCTTCTTATCTGCGCGCTGTTCTGGTGAACGGTTCAACTGTGAAATCGCAATTACTGGAACGTCTAACTCTTTTGCTAATAATTTAAGATTTCTAGAGAACTCGGAAACTTCTTGTTGGCGGCTTTCAACGCGTTTGCCTGCCGTCATCAACTGCAAGTAGTCGATAACAATTAACTTCAAACCATGGCGCTGCTTTAAGCGACGTGCCTTCGCACGAATTTCCATAAGTGAGAGGTTTGGTGAATCGTCAATAAACAATGGAGCTTGTGAAATTTCGCCCATGCGCTTTGCCAAGCGGCCCCACTCTTCATCTGTAAGTGCGCCAGATCGAATGTTGTTTAGCGCAACGCGAGCTTCCGCAGAGAGCATACGCATTGTGATTTCAGAGCGGCTCATTTCAAGCGAGAAGATAACTGAAGGATCGCCATTATGAATTGAAGCGTGACGCGCGATATCCAAACCAAGTGTTGATTTACCAACTGCAGGACGCGCAGCTAGAACAATCATGTTTCCTGGATGTAGACCATTAGTCAAAGTATCGAGATCTTTAAATCCAGTTTTTACACCTTCGCCTTTAACACCATTAGAAATTGCTTCAATCTCATCTAGCGCTGCTGGAAGAAGTTCTGATAATTGAATGTAATCCTCTGTGGTGCGATGTTCAGTTACTTGGAAAATTTCTGCAGATGCTTGATCAACTGCATCATCAACTTCGCCTTCACCGGAATATCCGAGTTGAACAATCTTGGTTCCGGCTTCAACAAGTCGACGCATGATTGCATGGTCGCGAACAATCTTTGCGTAATAGCCAGCGTTAGCTGCGGTTGGAACTGAGTTAATTAGTGTGTGTAGATATGGTGCGCCACCGGCACGAGCGATGTCGCCACGCTTTGTTAATTCAGCCGCAACAGTTACTGGATCGGCAGGTTCGCCGCGACCATACAAATCTAAAATTGCGTCGTAAATAAGTTCGTGTGCTGGTCTGTAGAAATCTCGTTCGCGAATAATTTCGACTACATCTGCAATTGATTCTTTACTCAGCAACATGCCACCAAGCACGCCTTGCTCTGCAATTAAATCTTGTGGTGGTGTGCGTTCGAATTCAATATTTGCAGGTGAACGATTGCTGGAGAGATTGGAGTTGTTATTTCCACGGTTGGGGAGTTCTGCGATGCTCATAGACATAGCCTCCCAACGACCACTGACAGTGAAAATATTTCTCTAACGTGCGTAATTTAATGAGATAGGGGTGAGAGGTGTTAGATCCCTTGAAATCGATGTGTGTGAGCATGTGGAGAAGTTGAGGATAGTGGTGGAAAAGATGTGCATAAAGGGTGGAGAAGTGTTGGGGTTACCACTCATCTACGCTCAAAAATAGGCAGAAAGCTGTGGGTAAAGATTTATATTTTTATCTCACTATTTAAGAATTTTAAAATTTGAGAATTAAAAAAGGCCCGCCTCTTTCGAGGTGGGCCTTTTAAATTTAGAGATATTAAATAGCTACAACAGAGATGTTGACGTTGGCAGATACTTGACCTTGAAGTGAAACCTTCGCGGTGTACTTACCAAGCTTTTTAATATGTCCAGCAACCTTTACGCGATGACGATCGATATCTAGACCTGTAGCAGCCTTAACGCCTGCAGCAATGTCCTTGTCTGTAACAGAACCGAATAGAACTCCGGTTGCTCCAGCTTTTGACTTGATAACAATCTCAGCCTTTTCAAGTGTTGCTTTGATTTCTTTTGCATGATCTAGGTCGCGAATTTCACGAGCGCTACGAGCACGACGAATTCCTTCAATCTGCTTTTCGCCACCAAGGCTCCAAGCGATCGCATTGCCGCGAGGCAATAGGTAATTGCGAGCAAAACCATCTTTAACGGTTACAACATCGCCAGCTTGTCCTAGACCTGATACTTCACGAGTAAGAATAAGTTTCATTTTCTATTCTCCTTATCGTGCTGTTGAGGTGTAAGGCAGAAGTGCC
>CAEZXV010000008.1_pt1 | contig 16265 bp, 11 predicted proteins | sample 7265341 | NCBI WGS metagenome assembly CAEZXV01 (sample SAMEA6813918, study PRJEB35770) | freshwater metagenome | biome: Freshwater; feature: Freshwater reservoir; material: water | place: Czech Republic | collected 2017-04-14 | depth 30m m | reverse complement strand
CTCTACAAAGGCATCACGATTCGCAGGCTTCGCGCCTCGAACTCCTGAGAAGAGAATTGAGAGTCTAGTTTCATCGATCATTTCATTCACTACTTTTGCATCAACCGGAAGGAGTCGAACAGATACATCCGAAATGACTTCAGTCAAAATTCCACCAACACCAATTGTTAAAACTTTGCCAAGTGAACTCGAGGTTATTCCCACAAGACTTTCAATTCCTTTTGGAACAAAGGTTTCTACTAAAACCTTATTTTTACCAGAAGCAAGTTGAGATAATCGATTATAAGTTTCGGTCGCAGTTTCTTTGGTGATATCAAGCGCTACACCGCCAGCTTCACTCTTGTGTAACAAACCTGGAATCACAGCTTTCATAACACTGCGGCCACCCACTTTTGCTACTGCTGTAATTGCATCATCCAAATTATCCACAACTATTGAAAGTGGAACTGGAACGCCTGCTGAATTAAGCGCAGCTTTCAATTGATCCTCGGTTGCTTGATCAGCTGGGGTTGGGAGTGGATTGCAAAGTGCTTTGCGATTAACAATGTGTGCTGGTTTTGTTGCAATTCGTAAAATTTGAAGTGCACGAACAGCGCGCTCTGGTGTTGGGAAAACTGGAAGTTTTGCAGCTTTAAACAATTTATCTGCTTCTGGTGCAAGAGATTGAGATCCTGTTCTCGCTACAACTACGGGGATTTCACGAACACCACGAACCGCACTGAGTGCATTGGCAATTCTTTCCACATCGTTTCCAACAAGTACGCAGAAAGTTGCGACAATTGCATCAACTTCAGGATCTTTTGCTAGAACTTCAACACACTTTTCAAAGAGATCTGGCGCTGACATAACTGCTGCTGTGACATCAACTGGATTAGCAGTATTGCCATAGCTTGGAACTATTTGATCTAGTTCGGCCGTTGTTTTCGCTGAAAGTTTCGCAAGGGTAAGGCCATATTTTTCAAGGGCGTCAGTACCAAGAATTCCACTGCCGCCTGAGGTTGTAATGATCGCAACTCTGTTGCCAGTCATTTTTGTTTTGCTAGCAAAAATACTTCCGGCATCTAAGAGATGTTCAACATCATCAACTCGAACTGCGCCACTTGCACTTATCGCGGCATCAATAACACGATCTTCGGTTGCAAGCGCACCAGTGTGTGAAGCGGCTGCTTGTGCACCTGCGACAGATCGACCCGACTTTAAAACAGCTGTTGGTTTCGCTGAAGCGATTTTGGCAAGTGCTGATACATCGGCAAGAGATTCGGCATACATCAAAATTGCATCGACACTTGTATCGGTTGCTAATTCCATAGCAACTTCAAGTGCAGTCACATCCGCTTCATTCCCAGTTGTTACAACAACTCCTATAGGCAAACTTCGATCAACTGCAAGGGAATAGATGCCGTAACCAAGTGCACCCGATTGGCTTACAAGTGCGATATTTCCTGATTCAAGTGGCGTGCTTGGTCCAGAGAAGACTGGTGAAAAAGTTGCCGCTAATTTGCTTGCGCCACCGGCAGAACCAATGCAGTTAGGTCCTACTAGTCGCATTCCAGATTTCTTGGCTATAGCAAGTAATTCTTCTTGAGCAATTGCACCTGCATCATCGGCTTCAGCGAAACCGGAAGACATAACAATCGCAACACCAACTTTTGCATCCGCACAATCTTGAACAGCATCTTTAACAAAATTAGCAGGAACCATTATCAAAGCTAAATCAATTTTCTTGCCGATATCTTTAACGCTAGCAACAGCAGGTAAACCTAAAATAACTCCACCTTTAGGATTAACCGGATAGATATCGCCAGCAAAGCCATATTTCTGCAAATATTCCAGAGGCAATCGACCCATGGCGCCAAGGCGTTCGGTAGCCCCAATAATTGCTACTGATTGAGCAGACCAAAGTGCGGATATCGAATTGCTCAAAGGTTTGCTACTCCTTCAATTTCCAAGAGTGCCTCTTCGTCCCAAAGTCTTGTTACACCAACAAGAGTCATCGCTGGAAAATTCTTTCCGATCAATCGTTGCCAAATTTTGCCAATTTCACGGGAATTAGCGCGGTAATCGGCTGGATCAACAGAATAGATATTTAGCTTCACTAAATTATCTGGTGTGCCGCCAGCTTCTTTCAAAGCTGTTATTAAATTAGTAATAACTTTTTCGAATTGCTCAACAATTCCATTGCCCTCAATTACGCCCTCTTTATTAAGCGCAGTTTGACCAGCTAGAAATACCAATGTTCCACCATTAACAACTACAGCATGCGAAAAACCTATTGCTGGAGCAAGGCTCTCTGGATTTATCTTCTTTGCAACCATTTCTTATTCTCCTTTAAGAACTTCTGCCTGGCCGGTTATATTCGGTTTATCTATAAATGCAATTGCTGCTGATGCAACTTCTTGTGGAGTTAAAAATCTTCCACCTGGAAGTTTGGCTTCTAGGGCTGCCTTAACTTCATTAAAATCTTTACCAGTTCTTGCTGCTGCAGCTTCAAGCGAACGTTTTGTCATAGGAGTATCTACATAACTTGGACAGACCGCATTAACAGTTATTCCATACTTCGTTAATTCTGCTGCTGCGGATTTAACTAATCCAACTACTCCGTGTTTTGCTGCAGTGTAAGCCGAAACATTTGCTTCACCTTCTAAACCTGCTGTGCTAGCAATAACAATTACTCGACCAAATTTGGCTTCTTTCATCGCAGGAACAGCAGCTCGTAGATATTGAAATGGCGCCGTCAAATTGATGGCAATCGAGTGATCCCAAATAGCATCGGTTGTTTTTTCGATCGGAGCTGCGCTTCCGTCTCCAGCATTTAAAATCAAAACATCAATTCCACCCCAGGCCGAAATAACTTTGGAGATTGCTGTTTCAGCGCTTTTAGGATCGGTTACATCTGCTGGGATTGTTAAATTTTTATTTGTTCTACCGGCAACAATTGCCTCTAAATCACTTGCGGTTCGGGCAGTTAGCGCAACGCTATGTCCGGCATCTAATAATTGAATTGCAATTTCTTCACCAATCCCACGGCTTGCACCTGTAACTAGAACTCGGAGCGGGGCGTTGCTCATGAATTCTCCGTTCATTTGCAAATCAGTAGTGAAATGGGGCTTTCGTATTTCTTCCGATAGGCAATAATACGACATATGAACCAGAGGGAAGTAATCATTGCCGAAGCAGTTCGGACGCCCTTTGGCCGATATTTCGGTGGTTTATCAAAGATTCGACCAGATGATTTGCTTGGTTTCACACTTGCATCCCTGGCTAAAAAAATTCCTGCTCTCGATTTAACTCGTATAGATGATGTGATGATCGGTGATTCAAATGGCGCCGGTGAAGACAATCGAAATGTTGCACGAATGGGAGCACTGCTAGCTGGATTCCCACACACAATTCCAGGTGTAACTATTAATAGATTATGCGGTTCTGGTGCTGAAGCAATTATTCAAGCATCTCGTGCAATTCGAAGTGGTGACAGCGATTTCATAATTGCCGGTGGTGTTGAAGTAATGAGCCGTGCACCATGGATTGTTGAACGTACAAGTAAAGAGCAGCCAACTGATCCTACTTATCATCAATCAACTGTTGGTTGGCGAATGACTAATCCACTATTTCCAGATCAATGGGTGCAAAGTTTGGGACGATGTTCTGAAGAAGTTGCAGAACGTTTAAATATTTCAAGACAAGCTCAAGATGAATGGTCACACCGGTCGCATCAATTGGCCAGTAGCGCTTGGGATAAGAATCTTCATGATGGATTTGCAACTCCATTTAACGATGTAACTAGAGATGAATCAATTCGCAGTGATGGAACACTAGAAAAGTTAGCTGCTCTGCCATCAGTCTTCTCTGACAACGGCGCAGGAACCGCTGGAAATTCATCACCACTAAATGATGGCAGCGTTGCAATGTTGATCACTGATCGCGCGGGTGCAGATAATTTGGGGCTAGCAGGAATTGGGCGAATTCTTGGGGCTCAAGTAACAGCAACTACCCCGAATGAATTTTCACTCGCACCGGTATCTGCAATACATAAAGTATTAGCAAGAACAGGAAAGAGCCTTAAAGATATTAAGGTATGGGAAATTAACGAAGCCTTTGCGTCAATGGTGCTTACTGTTCTCCACGAAATTCCAGAGATTGATGTAGCCAAGGTGAATATAAATGGCGGCTCGATTGCGATTGGCCACCCAGTTGGAGCATCTGCCGCGCGGGTAGTGGTCGATTGCGCACGAGAATTAAAGCGTCAAGGTGGCGGAATTGGTATTGCTGCTGCATGCATTGGTGTTGGTTTAGGTGTTGCCATAGTCGTAGAAGTGAAAGGGTAAAGTTCGCTTATGATCGCAATCAAAGATTTCACTGACATTACTTACGCAACAGATTCAGGCGTAGGAATAATCACTATCAATCGCCCTGATCGATATAACGCACTTCGTGGACGCACCGTTGATGAATTGCTTGCCGCATTTAAATATGCGTGGGTTGATCAAAGTGTTGGTGCTGTAATTCTTACAGGTGCTGGTGAAAAAGCATTCTGTACTGGTGGCGATCAAAAAGAACGAGCAACAACTGGTGGTTACGGTGAAACTGAAACTGGAATGTTTGAAATCGAATCACTTCATAAATTAATCAGAGCCATTCCTAAACCTGTGATTGCTGCCGTTAATGGTTTTGCAATTGGTGGTGGACATGTCCTACACGTTCTCTGCGATCTTTCAATTGCTTCGACAAATGCAAAGTTTGGCCAAGTTGGGCCACGCGTTGGATCATTTGATGCTGGATTTGGTTCTGCATATTTAGCCAGAGTTGTTGGGGAAAAGCGCGCTCGTGAAATTTGGTTCTTGTGCGAACAATATGACCCACAAACAGCAGAACGTTGGGGCTTAGTAAACAAAGTCGTTGAACCTGATCAATTAATGCCAGCTTCGATGGAGTGGGCGAAGAAAGTAGCAGCGCTATCTCCAACTGCCCTTAAAGCGCTGAAACATTCTTTCAATGCCGATTCAGATCACATAATGGGAATTCAATCACTTGCCTTCGATGTTCTCGATCTTTATACAAAGACCGATGAGTCAAAAGAAGGCGGCGCAGCTTTTACTGAGAAGCGTGCCCCTGATTATTCAAAATTCAGAAAGAATTAATTCTCGCCCTCTTCGGCAATTGCATAGTTTGTTAAATCTGTGCGGGCATCCCAGAGTTCTGGGAAGAATGTAAAGCTATTCAATCTGGCAAGAATTTCTACTGGAGTTCCTTGAGTTCCAGAAACTTTCAAGCCAATACTTCTTTCAACAACTTTGAAGTGGCGATGGCGCCACAAATACATGCGCTCATCCAATTCGACAAGTGCTTCTGCAAGCAGATAAAGATCTTCGAATTCGGTGTGACGCACAAAGAGTTGAACTAAATCTAAATTCTCTTTTGCAAGAAGCCGTTTAAATTCAACGCCAAGGCTAGGTATAGCTTTACGAATTGAGTTCATGCCTGGTGAATCAAAACCTGAGCCATGTCCTAGTGCGCGACGCACTTGCTGGTAATCCCAAGGAGACATCTGCTCCAACATATCTAGCGCTTCATGACAGTACTTAACAGCTAAGAACATTCTTGGAAATAGGCGAAGTGCTGGGCGAATCTCATCTTTCTTAAGGTATTCGACCGCTTCAATTGCTTCTGCAGTGCAATGTTTTAACCAAAGTTCTGAAGTTTGGTGAACAACAGTGAACAAAAGTTCATCGCGGTGCTTCCAGGTATCAGGACCCTTCTGCAAACTTAATAATTCATTTGTGCGGATGTAGCGCTCGTAATCTGTATTGCCTGCGCCTTCAAGAATCTGATCTGGACCGTAAGCCATTTTATTCTCCGCTCTTCTTAGTTTGGCATCAACCGGCCACCGTTAACATCTAAGACGGTTCCGGTTATATATGAGGATTCATCACTTGCTAAAAACAAAACTGGATCAACACACTCTTGTAACTTTGGCATTCTTCCAAGTGGAATTGCATTGATTACTTCGGATTGATCTGACTTAGACATCTCATTAAACATGCCTTCAAGTCGATCAGTTAAGAATAATCCTGGCGCGATGGCATTTACTCGAATATTAAATTCGCCAACTTCTTTAGCGAGCCGGCGAGTAAGTCCGAGGATCGCAGCTTTAGCAGTTGCATAAGGAACGCCTGTTACGGGACTCGCACTTCGACCACCAATAGAAGAGAAAGTGATGATTGATCCACCACCAGCTTTTTTCATAAACGGAATTACTGCTCTAGAACAATTGAAAGTTCCTTTTACATTTACATCTAATACCAAATCAAAATCTTCATCAGAAATATCATCTAGATCGCGTGGTGTACCGAGTGACCCACCAGCTGCGGCGATTAAAACATCAACGCTTCCGAGAGATTTAGCTAATTCGCTAACTGCTGTATTTACGGAATTTGCATCGCGCACATCTACCCGAGCTCCCGCTGCTCTACCTCCGAGTGAAGTTAATTCACTTACGAGAGTTTGAATTGCGCTCTCATTTGTATCGAGAATTCCAACGTTGCCACCTTGCGCAACAACACTTCTAGCTATTTGGCTTCCTAAACCACCGGCTCCACCAGTGATCAAAATGCTCTTGCCTTTTAAGCGCTCGGTATTCATATGCCTAACCCTAACTCCCAAAAGCCCTAAAACCAATGCCCAAAATTCACTAGCGGAAATAGAATACCTCACCTATTATTGACGATAGTCAAATAACTGTCATACCTAACAGGCAGTTTTATCGAGAGGCAATGGTTGGCGTATGAAGATTGTGTGTATTGGTGGCGGTGCTGCTGGACTTTATTTTGGAATCTTAATGAAGAAGCAGGACCCATCACACGAAATTATCGTCATTGAACGCAACCGGCCATACGACACATTTGGATGGGGCGTTGTTTTCTCAGATGCCACACTTTCAAACTTTGTTCGTGCCGATGAACCAACTGCCCGCAAAATTCTAGGATCTTTTAATCACTGGGATGACATTGATGTTCGTATAAATGAAAAGAGTTTTAAATCTGGCGGACATGGCTTCTGTGGAATTGGTCGCAAACGCCTTCTGAATATTCTGCAAGAGCGCGCTGAAGAACTCGGCGTACAACTTCTCTTCGAAACCGACATTAAGGATGATGAAGAAGTAGCAAAGCAATACGACGCCGATATCGTTATTGCCTCTGATGGTCTAAATAGTTTTATCCGCGAAAAATATAAGTCAACATTTAAACCAGATATCGATATTCGCAAGTGTCGCTTCGTCTGGCTTGGAACTAAGAAAATGTTTAAAGATTTCACATTTATTTTCAAGCAGACTGAGCATGGTTGGTTTACAGCTCACATCTATCAATTTGATGGCGACACCTCAACATTCATTGTTGAATGCCGTGAAGAAACTTGGCTTAAGCATGGCTTAGACAAAATGGAGCAACCAGAAGCAATTGCGTTCTGTGAAAACCTCTTTGCTGATGATCTTGAAGGCGCAACTCTCATGAGCAATGCAGCACATCTACGTGGTTCCGCAAACTGGATTAAATTCCCACGTGTTATCTGCGATGAGTGGGTTCAATGGAACAAAGTTGGTAATAAGGATGTTCCAGTAGTTCTTATGGGAGATGCTGCACATACTGCGCACTTCGCAATTGGTTCTGGAACTAAGTTGGCAATGGAAGATGCGATTGATTTAGCTCAATCCTTCGCTGATAACGCAGCAGGTGGGCTTAAATCAGTGCTTTCCTCCTATCACGCAAACCGTTCTGTTGAAGTTGCGAAGATTCAAAATGCGGCAAGAAATGCGATGGAGTGGTTCGAAGAGATTGAGCGTTTCTCACATCTACCTGAAGAACAATTCAACTTCTCAATGCTGACTCGAAGCCAACGTATTTCACACGAGAATTTAAGACTTCGTGATGCGGCTTATATTTCAAGATTTGATAAGTGGTTTACTGCAAAAGCATTTGCTGATGCAGGCGTTGCGGCGCCTGCGCCTGATGCTGAAGTTCCACCAATGTTTACACCTTTTAAAGTTCGTGATGTAGTTCTGAAGAACCGTGTTGTCGTATCACCAATGGCGCAATATTCTGCAGTTGATGGACTTGCTGCTGATTACCACTTAGTTCACCTTGGTGCACGAGCAATGGGTGGAGCCGCAATGGTCTTTACTGAGATGACTTGCGTAAGTGCTGATGCTCGCATTACTCCAGGATGTCCTGGTCTTTATAAACCAGAACACACTGAAGGTTGGAAGCGAGTGGTTGACTTCGTTCATCAAAACTCTGATGCCAAGATTGCTGTTCAAATTGGTCATGCTGGCGCAAAGGGTGCAACCAAACTTGCCTGGGAAGGTATTGATAAGCCAGTAGATAAAGATGGTTGGGAATTAATTTCCGCATCACCAGAGCAATATCTCGAGGGTGTCTCCCAAACTTCTCGTGAAATGAATCGCGCAGATATGGATCGCGTAAAAGCAGATTTCATTCGCTCTGCCCAAGAAGCAGACAAAGCTGGTTTCGATTGGCTTGAACTTCACGCTGCTCATGGTTATTTGCTTTCATCATTTATCTCGCCAATTACAAACTTGCGAACAGATGAATATGGTGGATCGCTCGAGAATCGCCTTCGCTATCCAATTGAAGTATTTAAAGCGATTCGCGAAGTATGGCCAAAGGGCAAACCAATAAGCGTTCGTATCTCTGCACACGACTGGGTTGAAGGTGGAATCACACCTGATGATGCAGTTGAGATTGCAAAGGCATTTAAAGCTGCTGGCGCCGACATGATTGACTGTTCATCTGGTCAGGTTACAAAGAAGGAGAAGCCTGTTTATGGACGTATGTTCCAGACACCATTCTCAGATCAGATTCGTAACGATGTCGGCATCGCGACAATTGCAGTCGGTGCCATCTTCGAAGCAGATAACATCAACACAATTATTGCTGCTGGCCGCGCCGACCTATGTGCGGTAGCACGTATGCACTTGGTAAACCCAGCTTGGACCTTGCTTGAAGCAGCAAAGATTGGTTACAAGAACGTAAATTGGCCAAAGCAATATGTTTCAGCGAAAGTCCAAATTGAACGCAACATTGAACGCGATAAGCAAGTTGCTGCAGCAGCTAAGAGCGCAATGTCATTTGAGCAGATCACTCAAAAGTTTAACGAAAGTTAAACGTTTAGATAATTACGTAATTTAGTTCCGTCTTCGTCAGCAAGTGCGGCGAGACGGAGTTCTTTGATGCGAGATGCCGCATCTGAATTATTCGATACTTTATCAACCTCTGCCATGATCGCTGTGAAATTGCGCCAACCATTGCGGTGCGTATCGCCATATCCCTTAATAACATTTGCACATTCGGCAACTTCGCAAGCAAGGTCATAATTTACCGAGGCTAGAGATTCAATCTTTGAAAGCCAAGTATCAATGCGCTCTTGTTCTAAATTAAAACGTAATGACCGTGGGCGAATAGGTTTCAATCTTGCAACAAAATATAGAAGTAGATAACCGCGAATCGAGGCAGTGTTCAGAATAATTCCATCTGCACTGAATTTTTCAATGGTATTTGTTACAAGCTTTGTGCGAAGAATCCATTTACCAATAGGTGTTGGAAGAGTGTCTGCTACTTCTTCAGACATTGGGTGCAGGTATTCCCTAACTTCCATTATTTGTTCGTTTCCAATTCGAGCTTCAGCACTTACTCTCTCAAACCTTGAGCGGCGAGTTTTTAAATCTGCGACTCGAATTGTGTCTTCGTATGTCATCCAAAGTGCTGTGTATCTAGCGCACTCATTTAATAAACGTCCTGTGCCATTTCCATACTTACTTTCAACGTTTCGAATGGCCGAGAGTCTTGCTAGGTAGCGATCGGCATAGGCAATATTTTGATAATCCGCCGTACGTTTAACGCCATTAACAGCCATTACACGAGTGGATTCTGGGAAATCTGCTTTAACAGTTGCTGCGTGAGTTTTTAACTTTGTACCAACGATTGAAGCAGGATCATTAATTATTGCAAGCTCTGCATCTGGAGTTAATTCGCCTTCTTCAAGTGGTCGCTTTCCAATTTGAATTGGAACTCCTGCAGACTTTGGTTTATCTAATTCTGTGACGGCCTGCTTGGCAATCTCATAACTTCTATCAAATGCTGCAACAGAGGTTTTAACTCCAACTCCACCACGTTCGATTGCTGCTATGAATTGTTCTTTAGTAAATGGAAGTGCCCCACTACCAGCAATCGCACCGAAGAGCGCTGCTGAAATTACGCTGCCAGATTCTTCGGCAACTTTTGCAAAGTCGGCGGCAATGAATTTCTTTGCAGCAGCTTGTGCAGATTTCAAAATTTCTTCAGAATCAACACGTCCATCACCCATTGAGGTTCGCTCTGTCATTGAGTAAACGCGATGTGTTGAGGTAATAAATGTTGTGATATCTGATGTAACAAAACCTCTAAAGATTGCACGACCGGCTTCCATTAATTCAGAAGCAACCACAATATCTACTTCACCTGGTGTTGCCATGGTGCTCAGTACTGGCTCGTGTACTCCTGGTTTTCCAGCCCCATCATCTGGGAAGAATTCCAAGTAATAAACCGTTGTTCCGGTACGTTGCGCAACGCCTGGAACTGAAGTTGTCTGCGCAAAGAATCCATTGTGTTCTGCCATATCAATTGCCCAGTCAGCAAGGACGCCGCCGCCTTCGCCACCCATTGCAAGAAGTGCAAGCGTTATGGGGCGGTTGTGCGGGGTATTTAAATTAGGCATTGATTCCTGCTAAGCGACGTTCAATTCCATTTTGAAGTGCACCAATAATTAAATTACGCATCCGAAGTTTTGTGCGATCCCAAAGGGTTGGATTGCTAATTATTGATGTTTTATAGAAGGAAGGGCAGAGAACTGCTGCATGTGCTGCTTCGCCACAAAGTCCACAACCTACGCAAGTATTTAGAACTGTTGCCACTGGATCTTTGCGCATTGGGTCTGGATTCGACTTAATTGTTAGAGATGGGCAGCCATTTAAACGAATGCAAGAGTGATCACCAGTGCAAGTATCTGGATCTACACCAAATCGTTCACGTACTACGCGCTTGCCTTCTTTAATTCGCTTTGCCATTGCTGGACGTTCACGACGTGTGCGGTTAAGCGTGCATTCGCTCTGGGCAACAATAACTTTTGGCCCAAGTTCTTTTGTAGTTAGCGCATCCTTAAATACTTTCTTCATTTCACTTACTTTGAAAGTATTTGAAACTGTTTTTGCCCATTCAACGCCAATTCCACGCACTGCGCGTTCGATTGGATGCTTGGTTGATCTAATTTCATTTGCTGCTTGCGACGAGAGAACATCTTGTCCTCCGGTTGCTGCGCTATAGGCATTATCGACAACAACTACGACGCCATCACTCTTATTAAATACTGCGTTACCAATTCCGCTTGTTAAACCATTGTGCCAAAAACCACCATCACCCATAAAGCTGATGGTTCGTTTATCGCTATCTAAATCGTGTAGAGCTGATGCACCTGCAACTCCAAGTCCATAACCCATTGTCGTTGCACCGATATTAAATGGCGGCAAAATTGAAAATAGATGGCAACCAATATCGGCAGAGATGTGATGCTTTCCAGTTTCTTTCTCCGCTAATTTCAAAGCAGTAAAGATTGGGCGCTCTGGACATCCGGTACAGAATGATGGTGGTCGGCCATGAATTTGTTCAGTTGGTGCTACTGACTTAATCGAGTTTGGCTTATCCCCATCTGGTCTAACAATTGCTGGCAAATTTGTTTCATCAAGCAATTGCGGACCAAACTTCTTAACAAAATCAAGAATTCCTTTTGTGACAGAGGCAGGTGTGTATTCACCGGCTACTGGCAAGAGATCCTTACCGTGCAGCGCGGTATGAACACCAGCGCGACGTAGTACAGCATTTATATTCTGCTCGATGTAGTCAGGTTGACCTTCTTCAACTAGAAGAATGCCCTTCTTATTCTTAGCAAATTCAACAACTTCATCATCAATTATTGGGTATGTGACGTTGAGAATATAAAGCGGAATCTTGCTATTTCCATAAACATCAGAAAGCCCGAGAAGTTGAAGTGAGCGGATTACAGTGTTGTACAAACCGCCTTGCATAACAATTCCAAAGTCTTGAGTTCCATCAGCAAAGAATTCATTGATTTTATTATCTTTTATGAACTTGACGGCTGCCGGCCAACGCTTTGTAATCTTCTCTTGTTCGTGCATAAAGCTTGCTGGTGGAAGAACAATTCGATTTGTATCGCGAATTGGATTTTCCATCGCATCGCGAAGTGTGAATTCTGGTTTCACATTGTCTTTCGCAATGAAGCGACCATGTAGGTGGCAAGAACGAAGACGCAGTTGAAGCATCACTGGAGAGTTACTTGCTTCTGAAAGTCGGAAACCAACATCTACTGAATCAACGATTGCAGTTAGGTTTGGCCTTGGATCCAATAACCAAATTTGAGATTTCATTGCAAAAGCATGAGAACGCTCCTGCATAATTGAAGAACCTTCGCCGTAATCTTCGCCAACAATAATTAGTGCGCCACCAGTAACTCCACCTGATGCAAGATTTGCGAGCGCATCTGAAGCCACATTTGTTCCTACTGTTGATTTAAAAGTAATAGCACCGCGCAATGGATAGTAAACAGATGCGGCAAGTGATGCTGCTGCAGTTGCTTCGGATGCGCTGTTTTCAAAATGAACTCCAAGTTCATCCAAAATTTCTTTAGCATCGCCAAGCACATCCATTAAGTGTGAAATTGGCGCACCTTGATATCCACCAACATATGCCACACCGGATTGCAAAAGCGCCTTGGTTACAGCAAGGATTCCTTCGCCAAAAAATTCTTCACCCTCGCCAGCGCGAAGTTTTCCAACTTCAGTAGCAAACGAACGTTCGGCCATTTCTCTCCCTTTAAATTCAGTGCCACCTCTTTGGTTTCCACCAGAGGGGCAAAAAATACTCGGTAATCGTCGCACGCGCAGTGTGCCCTGTCTAGGAGATTTGGGCGACTTAAAGTGTGTGCTAAATGACAAAGCTTTGAAGGCTCTTGGGCAAAATTGACGGTCGTCAAACCTAGAAATACGGCCAACTCAAGGCTAATCTCAATCCCCTGCGAAGCGAAAGCGCGGAAGGCTTTAAAACCGATAACAAGAAGGAGCACAAATATGGCAAACCTAAATGCCCTAGCAAATGATCTTGCATCAGGAGCAGTCCAGGTCTTAGACCTAACCGCACCTCTGCATTCGAACACACCAATACTTGTTCTTCCAGAACCATTTGGTCAGACTGCGCCATTTCAATTAGAAGAAATTTCTAAGTATGACGATCGCGGTCCAGCTTGGTATTGGAATAACTTCCACACCGGTGAACACACTGGAACACACTTAGATGCTCCTAACCACTGGATCACTGGAAAAGATGGCGACGATGTTGCATCAATTCCACCACAACGTTTAGTTGGGCCAGCAGTAGTTCTAGATTTCGTTAAGGAAGCTGCCGCTAATCCAGATTTCCTTCTTGAAGTTTCACATATCGAAGCTTGGGAAAAAGCTAACGGACCAATTCCAAAGGGTGCATGGGTTCTATTCCGCACTGGTTGGTCAAAATTTGGTGATGATCCAAAAGCTTTTGCTAATGCTGATGAAAATGGTCCTCATACCCCAGGTCTTCCACCAGCTTGCGCAGAATTTCTTGCAACAAAGCGCGACATTCTTGGATTAGGAGTTGAAACTGTTGGTATCGACGCAGGTGGAGCATTTGGAATGGAAGTTCCATTCCCTTGCCATAACTACCTACTTGGAAATAACAAGTACGGTCTAACACAACTTCGCAACCTAGATAAGTTGCCTACAACTGGTGCAATTGTTATTGCTGCACCACTAAAGATTGTTGGCGGTTCAGGTTCACCAACTCGCGTGTTTGCGTTGGTATCTAAGTAAGAAGTAGAAATTAAAAAGCCCGCCAGTTATTGGCGGGCTTTTTTTATTAATTTTTTAGCGCTTACCAAAGCGCTTCTTTGTTAAGCGCTTTGCAACTAAGAATCCAGAGCCGCCACCAAGTCCTGGTCCTGGATGTGTTGATGCTCCGATATGCCATAAGTCTTTAACTGGAGTGCGATGGCCAGTAGCGGCAGAAAGCGGACGCCATGGTGCATATTGATCAATTCTGCAATCACCAGCATAAGGATCACCACCAACTAAGTTCTTATTCATCGCTTCAATTTCGCGTGGTCCAAGAACTATCTTTGCGACAGTTGCAGATTTGAGATTCGTAATCTCTTCGCCAAGTTGGGCAAGTACGCGATTGGCATACGCATTCAAGCGTTCTTCATTCCAACTTCCATCTCCTGGATTAATTTCATTGGCTAAGTCACCCTTGATAACTCGAGGATTTTCTTGAAGTTGTATCCAAATAATTGAAGTTCCTGCAGGTGCGCGAGATGGATCTACTGCACATGGTTGACCTACAACAATTGTTGGTCGTGCAGGTAGATATCCACGATTGGAAGCGTTCACCGACTCTGAGAGCGAATTCATCCCGTCAAGAACGTGAACAATTGCAACATCTTTCATCCGGGCATCGCTCTTCCAAACTGGAGGCTCGCTAAGTGCTAGATGGATCTGAATAGCGGCACGACCATATCGAAAGTTATCTGCTGATGTTTTTATCTCGGCAGGAATCTCTTCGCCAGCTAAGAGATTTTGATAAAGCCCTTGAGGTGTTGTTGATGCTATTACCGCTTTTGCAGCTGCGAAAGTTCTGCCATCTGCAAGCTTCACGCCGACTGCGCGCTTATTTTCAACAATAACTTTTGTGACATCTGCACTTGTAAGTAGCTGGCCGCCGGCATCGGTGATTATTGATGTTAAAGCTTCTACTAATTTAATACCGCCGCCAACAGGTACAGGCATTCCACCAAATGCAACAGCCGCGGAAATAACTTTGGTAATGAATGCGCTGCTCGCATCATCTGGACCAAGTCCGTTGTGAAGTGCCCACGGCGCTAACAAAGCTTTACTCACCGGTGATTTAAATTGACGATCTAACCAAGGTGCGGCAGGTTCAAGAAGTTCAGCGCCGGTTGCAACAAGACCTCGATTGCCAAAGCGCTTGCGTGCGCTTTGTGCTAATTTCAGCGAAGACTTGCGCCATAGATCTGCGCCAAGTAATCCAAATGCCAAATCTAATTTGGGAGTGAACTCAGCCATCATTTGTGACCAAGAATCAGCATCACCAATTCGCGCAAACTCTGCGCCAGTTATTTCTGGATTAGTCGAAAGGATCGCAGTTCCATCACTACAAACAACTCCGGTTGGAAGTTCTGTGTTCTTATAAACCAAACCTCGTTTATCTAATTCATCTTTCAACTCGGCATATGCAGGACCGCCAACAAAAAGTGGGTGCCAACTTGAAAGCAATTCGTGGGTATAACCGGGAAGAGTTGCTTGTACTGTCTTGATTGCACCACCAGCAGTTTCATTTCGTTCGCAGAGTAAAACTTTCCAGCCAGATTTACTTAGGACTGCGCCCGCAACAAGAGCATTGATACCGCTGCCCACGATGATTGCATCAAATTTTTGTTCTGTAGTCATGACCGAAATCTATTGCGGGTATTGTCCGACCGTCAATAATCGTGAGAAGATCGCTTATGTCTAAAATCGTGATTATCGGCTCTGGAATAAATGGATTAAGCGCAGCGGCCTTGCTTGCTAAGAAAGGTAAATCGGTAACAGTCCTTGAAAGTGCCGATGCTTTTGGCGGTGCCGTTCGAACCGAAGAAATTACATTGCCGGGCTTTAAACATGATTTATTTGCGACCAACTTAAGCCTATTCGCTGGTGGTGGAGTTATGGCTGCCCTGAAAGATGACTTAATTCGAAATGGTCTGGAATTTGTTCCATCTGCAAAACCTTATTGTTCGGTATTTCCTGATGGTAAATCAATTGGGATTGTTATGGACCGCGATGCAAACATTGCAACCCTAACTCGAGTGGTACCAGGAGATGTTGAATCCTGGAAGGCGCTAACAACAAAGCTTGGCGCACTCGCGCCACACCTATTTCCAATATTGGGAACTGAACTTCCATCATTTGCTGCAGCAAAATCTTTATATAAAACCTGGCGCGCGATTGGAACCGAAGGATTATTTGATCTGATTCGAATGTTGCTGCAATCGAGTCGAGCATTTACTGATGAACATTTTGTACACCCAGAAACTAAAGCCTTGGCCGCAACTTGGGG
>CAEZXV010000007.1_pt1 | contig 16563 bp, 13 predicted proteins | sample 7265341 | NCBI WGS metagenome assembly CAEZXV01 (sample SAMEA6813918, study PRJEB35770) | freshwater metagenome | biome: Freshwater; feature: Freshwater reservoir; material: water | place: Czech Republic | collected 2017-04-14 | depth 30m m | reverse complement strand
CTGCACGTGAATCTGAAACTACGATACGAAAATGTGGAGTACGGATTTTTCCCATACGCATTAATCTAATTTTTACGGCCACGAAGGCTTTCTCCTTGTTTTAATCGGTTCTTATCTCGTTGTGACAGTGGGAGCGTCACTCAAAAATTAAAACCTGTTTGAAAAAATCTTTCACCTCTTGGCGAAGATCGCTTGGGGGTAGAGGGCCCCTCGCAGAGGGCTAATCTTGCCAGCCACACCCGCATAACCCAAATTATGGGCCAAAGGGCTAATTAGCTTTCAAGTGCCCGTTTTGCTGGATTTCCCGAACGGGATTTCTTCTTATTTATAACCTTTGCCGCGGGCGCCTTTGGCATCCCGGCAGGTAGCGCCATTCCTGGTGGCAATTGCATCCCACCTTTTCCACTTCTCATCTGCTTCATAACTTTTTGGGCTTGGCTAAAGCGTTCCACTAATGAATTCACATCTGAAACTTGGCGACCAGAACCTTTAGCGATTCGTGAACGCCTCGAACCATTTAAAACCTTTGGGTCATTGCGCTCGAGAGGTGTCATCGATTGCACGATTGATTGTGTCTTTACAAGTTCACCTTCATCGAATTGTTCAAGTTGTTTCTTCATGGCGCCAGAATTCGCACCTGGCAACATACCCAATAGCTTTGTCATAGAGCCCATCTTTTTCATGGCTTCTAATTGTGCTAAGAAATCATCAAGTGTGAAATCTTCACCACTTGCAAATTTACTCTCTAATTTGGAAGCAGTGTCGCTATCAAATGCACCTTTTGCTTGCTCGGCAAGAGTTGCAATGTCGCCAAGTCCAAGGATTCTAGAAGCCATTCGATCTGGGTAGAAGAGATCAAAGTCAGTAACTTTTTCACCAGTAGCAGCAAACATAATTGGCTTGCCAGTTACTTGAGTAATTGAAAGTGCAGCGCCACCACGAGCATCGCCATCCAATTTAGTTAGAACAATCGCATCAAAGCCAACACCATCTAGGAATGCCTTCGCCGTATTTACAGCATCTTGTCCAACCATTGCATCAACGACATATAGAACTTCATCCGGATTAACAACATCACGAATAGATTTTGCTTCTTTCATCAATTGCGCATCAACGCCGAGGCGACCGGCGGTATCAACAATCACAATGTTATGTAATTTATCTTTGGCGAAAGCTAGACCGTTCTTGGCCACCGTTATCGGATCGCCAACACCATTCCCAGGTTCTGGCGCAAATACTGGGACTCCAACACTTTCACCAACTACTTGAAGTTGAGTAACAGCATTTGGACGTTGTAGATCTGATGCAACTAGAAGTGGCGTATTACCCTGGTCCTTTAGATACTTCGCCAATTTTCCGGCAAGTGAAGTCTTTCCTGCTCCTTGCAAACCGGTAAGCAGAATTACAGTTGGTGGATTTTTCGCCAATCGAATTCTGCGAGCACTTCCGCCTAAAATTTCGATCAGAAGTGAGTTAACAATTTCAAATACGGCATTTGCCGGATTGGTTGATTTATTTAGATCTTCGAGAACTAAATCAGTCCGTGCTTTTAATTCACCTATAAAGAAATCAACAACACTTAGCGCTACATCTGAATCAAGGAGCGCAGAACGAATTTCATTAGAAATTTCAGCGATATCCCCAGATTTAAGGCGCCCTTTACTTCTAAGCGAGGCAAAGGCCCCTTGGAATTTCGCCGATAAGGATTCGAACATGGCCGCAGGTTACTAGTTAAAGGTGGGTGATTAAAATATTTTCAACCTTTGTCGCAAGTAACTGAGCTCGCTCGCCACTAAGTGGCTGGCCAGATAGATCCGTGACGTAAAGGGTGTCAAATGCTTCGGCGCCAAGAGTCGAAACGATTGCAGATTTGATATCAACGCCGAATCTAGAGATTGCGCGCGCTACCGAGAAGAGAATTCCTGGTCGATCGTGCATTCTGACTTCAATTATGGTTGCGTTAGTTGCTAAATCATTGGATGCAAATACAACTGGTGGTGGCGTAGGAATTCCAGGATATTTTCGGTAATTCTCAATTCGCTCTTCAATTTTTCGTCCTAAATCTAAATCTCCGGAAAGCGCCTTCTTTAATTGGTCCAGGAGTTTTTCTGACGTAGGCATCTGCGCATTTGCATCTAATTCAACTATCCATCTCATCACTGCAACTTCATTTGTGGTTCTAGTTTTAGCAGATCGAACATTGAGCCTGGAAATTGTCATTAATCCAGCAACCGCTGATAAGAGCCCGGTCTGGTCTCTTGCAACTATTTCTATCTCAATGTGCTCTCGGTTTTGAGCATCGCCAATTATCGAAATCATAAAGTCTTGCGTAACAGGCCCAGTTGGAACTAAGTCTGGTTGGGATACCGGTTTAACGCCAGCCATCGACTCTAGACATCTAGAAACTAAATTGGCTACGAGACCAGCCTTCCAATCGCTCCAACCAGATTTTCCTGTTGCTTCACCATCGGAAATACTTAGTGCATGCAAAAGTTGAAGTGCCTCCGGGTCTTTAACCTTTTCCACAACGTAAGAAATAGTTGCTGGATCTTCCAAGTCACGACGGGTTGCAACTGCAGATAGAAGTAGATGTTCACGAACTAGAAGTGCAATTTGTGCACAATCAGCTTCATCAAAACCTAAACGCATTGCAAGTGGAACTATCAACTCTTCGCCATATTCAGAGTGATCCTTATCTGGAAATCCCTTACCGATATCATGAAAAAGCGCAGCAACAAGAAGAATGTCTGCTCGCTTTACAGTACGAGTTAAATTGGCAGCTCGAACTGCTGTTTCAAGCATGTGGCGATCAACTGTATGTCGATGCAGAACATTTCGTTGCGGCAAGAAACGCACATGTGACCACTCAGGTATCCATTTTTCGATTAAACCATCCTGATCAAGTGCTTCAAAAACTCTAATCATTGGTGTCCCGGCGCCAATTAAGGAGACCAGATCATTTAGAACATCCTTCGGCCAAGGCGATGGCAACTGGGTAAATTTCTCGGCTAAAAGCACACAAGCATCGATTGAAAGTGGCAGGCCGCGTTGTGCAGCAGTTGCTGCTGCGCGCAACCCAATGGCTGGATCAAGTGCAATGTCGTAACCATTTTCGATTGTAATTTCTGAATTCAAAATTACTAAGCCTCGATCAATACTTTGTGGCTTACTTTTCTTAAACCACCCCTTTGCTTCTAGTGAATCAATTCTGTGCCAAGTTAGTTCAGTTAGATAATCAACCGCTCGAGCAGCTTTAGCAACTTCCAGCATTAATTCATCGGCATCTTTAAACTTCATAGTCGCAGCAACACGATCTTGTTCTGTTAAAAGCAATTGATCTTTAGCCTTGAGACTATCCCCGTGCAAAACATCTCGAACATTCGAAAGTAGCGCTTCGGACTCTGCGACTCTTGAAAGTGAAACAGATACGACTCCAGACATTTCAATCGCTCGAAGAGCGTTTATATCTCGAAGTCCGCCTCGTGCCTCTTTTAAATCCGGTTCTAAGAGAAAAGCTAATTCTCCTGACCGCAACTCTCGATCTTGCATTGATTTACGGAGTTTAGGTAGATATTTACTTTGATTTCGCCGCCAGTTTTCAAGCGCATCTGTTGCTACAGCGCTCGTAAGTTCTGAGTTTCCAGCAACATGCCTGATATCCAATAAGCCAAGAGCCACTCGAATATCTTCGTGCGCCAAATCTCTAGTTTCACTTCTGGTGCGCACAGAATGGTCAACAGATCTACCATCATCCCAAAGTGGATAGAGGAAAGCATTTACAAACTCGGAAACAGTTTCTGCCTTCTCGTTTCCATCATGGAGAATTAATAAATCTAAATCTGAACCGGGCGAAAGTTCACCTCGGCCATACCCACCAATAGCAGCGAGCGAAACGCTTTGAGGCTTCGTTAAAAATCTATCTGCGGCTTGCAAAAAAGAAACCCGGAGCGCACTATCAATCTTGTTAGATCGATCACGGCGCTCACGGGTTCCCACGGAGTTACTCTACTTACTTGCTATTTAAATTGCGTCAGTTCCGCGCTCTCCGGTACGAACGCGAACGATGTTATCTACCGGCGACGACCAAACTTTTCCGTCTCCAATAGCGCCAGTTGATGCAGCCTTAACAATTACATCAATAACTTTCTCTGCTTCCGCGCCGTCAACTAATACCTCTAGTCGAATCTTTGGAATCAAATCAACTGTGTATTCAGCGCCGCGATAGACCTCAGTGTGTCCGCCTTGACGTCCAAAACCACTTGCCTCTGAAACTGTCATTCCAGTAATTCCGAAGGCTGTTAGCGCTTCTTTAACATCTTCCAATTTAAATGGCTTGATGATTGCGGTAATTAGTTTCATAGTGATGAGCCTCCTCGTGATGAGCTATACATTTCATATGCTGATTCAGCATGTTCATTTAGATCGATGCCCTCAACTTCTGCATCTTTCTTAACTCGGAAGCCGATTGTCTTATCAATTGCAAACCCAATGATTAGAGTTGCAATGAAAGAGTAAGCAGCAACTAGACCAACACCGAGCGCTTGCTTACCAAGTAATGCGGCGCCTCCGCCATATAGCAAGCCATTTAGGCCAACGCTATTTACAACGCTTGCACCGAAGATTCCGATTGAAAGTGAACCCCAGATTCCGCCGACTAAGTGAACGCCGACAACGTCTAGTGAATCATCGAAGCCAAACTTGTACTTAAGTCCGACTGCAAGTGAGCAGAGAATTCCGGCAATAAAACCGATTACTACAGCTGCCCAAGGCGCTACGAATGCACAAGCAGGAGTGATTGCAACTAATCCAGCTACTGCACCTGAAGCGGCACCGAGAGAAGTTGGATGTCCATTGCGAATTTTTTCGACAAGAATCCAACCTACAAGTGCACCGGCAGTTGCAACTTGGGTATTCATAAATGCTAAACCAGCAATTCCATTAGCAGCTAGCGCAGATCCAGCATTGAATCCAAACCAACCAAACCAAAGTAGACCAGATCCCAACATTACGAGTGGAAGTGAATGTGGACGCATTGCTTCTTTACGCCAACCAACGCGCTTGCCAAGAAGAATTGCAAGAGCAAGACCAGCAGCACCAGCATTAATGTGTACAGCAGTTCCGCCCGCAAAGTCTTCGAGACCTTTACCTGCAAGGAAGCCAACGCCAGTTACGTTGTCGCCAACTTTATGACCGAATGCGAAGACCCAGTGTGCAACTGGGAAGTAAACAACTGTTGACCATATTGCAACGAAAACTGCCCATGCTGAAAACTTTGCGCGATCAGCGATAGCACCCGAAATAAGTGCTGGAGTAATAATTGCGAACATTAGTTGAAAAGCTGCGAATACAAGAAGTGGAATTGGATAGGTTCCACCATTGTTGGTGAAATCATTTACCTGAGTTCCAAGTCCGGATAGCGAGAATCCGCCATACCAAGGTGAATCAGATGTGTAACCGAAAGCCAATTCGTAACCATAGAAAACCCACAGCACGCTAACGATTCCAATTGTCACCATAGACATCATCATCATATTTAGAACGCTTTTACTTCTAACCATTCCACCGTAGAAGAAAGCAAGACCTGGTGTCATTAGAAGCACAAGAGCTGTGCTTGCTAACATCCAAGCCGTATCGCCTGAGTTAAGAACTACATCCATTTTTAACTACTTTCACGAAATATCCGTATCGCCCTCGCCATTGAGATGGTCGTAGATTCCACCTAGCCCGTTACATCAGGTGGCACGAAAGATTACAAAGAGGTGAAAGCTTCGCCCTTTGTGTTACAAATTGGTTACAACAGCCAAAATCTAAGCCAATAGCCCGTTCAAATATGGCTCGGCGACAAATACTTCCAGATCCGAAGCGCCCTCACCGGTCCCAATAAATTTAACCGGAATTCCGGTCTCGCGTTCAATCGCCAATGCGATCCCGCCCTTTGCTGATCCATCCATCTTGGTCAATATCAATCCAGTGACAACGACGCTCTCCATAAATACTTTCGCCTGAACTATTCCATTTTGTCCAGTTGTCGCATCGACTACAAGTAACACTTCATCAATTGGTAGCACTTTTTCAACAACTCTTCGCACTTTCCCAAGCTCATCCATCAAACCCGACTTTGTATGTAGACGTCCGGCGGTATCAATAATTAAATAATTTGTATTTTCTTCCTTAGCTTTAGTTGCTGCTTCGAAAGCAACTGATGCTGGATCTCCATTTACTGGACCTGTGACAACTTCTACATTTAATCTCTGTGCCCAAGTTTGTAGTTGTTCGACTGCTGCGGCACGAAAAGTATCAGCAGCTGCAAGTAGAACTGTTCTATTTTCACTCTTCAAATGTGAAACTAATTTGGCAGTCGATGTAGTTTTTCCGGTTCCATTTACGCCAACAATCATCACAGTTGTTGTGCGCACTGAATTTGTTGCAAGAGCACGGCTATTTTGACTTAGCCAACTTTTAAGCGAATTGAATATCGCTTCCGAAATATCGTCGCTCTTAGTTTTCTTGGCAATTTCAATTATTTCAGCAGCATTCTTGGCACCTAAATCTGCGGCGATAAGTGAGTCATGAATTTCAGCCCAGTCACTTTGTGATGTTTGCCCGCCACGGATCTTTGCGAATAACTTACTAAAGAGCGCCATTTACAAAACCGCGATTCAACTAGATGAAACTAGTTTGCGCTTTCAGATTCCCGAATACGCTGCGAAATAACTTCAGATACGCCATCGCCGCGCATTGTTACGCCATAAAGTGCATCGGCAATTTCCATGGTGCGCTTCTGGTGAGTAATGATAATTAATTGCGATTTCTCGCGAAGCTCTTCGAATACGCCCAGTAGACGTCCAAGGTTTGTGTCATCTAGCGCGGCTTCAACTTCATCCATTACATAGAACGGACTTGGCCGGGCCTTAAAGATCGCAACAAGAAGTGCAACCGCTACTAGCGAACGCTCTCCACCAGAGAGAAGTGACAATCTCTTTACACGCTTGCCTGGAGGTCTAGCTTCAACATCCACACCTGCAGTAGTCATGTCCTCTGGATTGGTAAGAATTAAGCGACCATCTCCACCTGGGAATAGTCGGGCAAAGATAAGTTCAAATTCTCGAGCAGTGTCGTCATATGCCTCTTTGAAAATTTGTTGAACTTTGTCATCTACTTCTTTAATAATGTCGAGCAGATCGCGCTTAGTCTTCTTCAAATCTTCTAATTGCTCAGCTAGGTAACGAAGGCGCTCTTCAAGTGATGAATACTCTTCAAGTGCAAGCGGATTGATCTTTCCGAGTAGAGCCAGTGAACGTTCGGCTTGGGCCAGACGCTTCTCTTGTTGATCGCGTCGGTATGGAATTAAGTCACCTGGTACAAAGTTTCCTTCACTGTCCTCAACAAATGTTGGCACATCATTTTCTGGGCCATATTCATTAACTAGCGTGCTGACATCAACGCCAAGTTCTTCTACAGCCTTAGCTTCCAAAGCTTCGATGCGCAGACGTTGCTCGGCTCGAGCGATTTCATCTCTATGCACGCTAGAAGTAAGGGCATCTAATTCAGTTGTTAACTCTCGGCTCTTAACGCGAAGCGCAAGAATTTCACTTTCACGTTCAGATCTTGAAACTTCTAGGCGTTCGCGTTCGGTTGAAGCTTTCGCAATTGAAGATTCAATTTGAATCAGTGCTTCATATGCCGCATCAGCAACACCTTGAGCAGTTAGCGCTGCTACACCACGTTGTTCCCGGCGACTTACTGCCCGGGTTGCGGAATCACGTTCGGTTTGCGCTGCAGTTTCTAACGCACTGGCTCTTGCAGAAAGTGCTGTAACACGTTCTTCTAGCGTTCTGAGATTTAAACGCGCTTCAACTTCACTTGATCTCGAAGCTGAAACTTTTGAACGTAAATCTTCTAAGTGTGTTAAATCCGGATCACCTGGGGTTTGATGAGATTCAAATTGCGAGATTGCTGCGGATAGATCTGCCTCGTCGGATTCAAGTTGAGAGTTGGCTTCGACAAGAGTTGCAAGCACGCGTTCCAGCTCGGCTTGTGCTGATTTAACATTCTGACCAGCAACGGCCATCTGTTCTGCAAGGCCGGAAATCTTGGCATCTGATTCATTTAACTTACCTAGAGCTAAATCATAAATATTCTTACGTGATGACAACGTTTCATTAGCGCGAGCCAAATCAAACTTAATTCGATCACAATTATTGGTGACATCTTGCAATTGGCTCTCGGTCTTTTCAATAAGTGCAGAAATTTCAATTGCAGAATTCTTAGCACTTGAACCACCGCGAACTCGAATTCGGCTAAGCACATCACCATCACGTGTAATAGCGATTACCGATGGATCGGCACGAAGGGCGCTCTCTGCTTCTGCTAAATCTTCAACAGCAACAAATCCTGAAAGAAGTGAGGCAATAGCACCTGATACTTCACTTGAGCTAACCAAACTTGCAAGAGATGTGAAGCCATTTGGAACTGCGCGATTTGAAGGTGTAAATCCAGTTTCACCATCAACAACAAGAAGTTCTGATTGTCCAGCGCTCTCTCGCTTCAACATTGTTAGCGCAGATACAGCAGATGAAATATCTGAAACAACTACTGAATCTGCAAGTGGCCCAAGTGCGGCCGCAACTGCGGCTTCCCAACCAGGCGTAACGCTAATTAATGAAGATAGCCGACCCCTTGTGCGAGTCCCGCTCGAAAGAACTACGCCAGAACCATCACGATGAATCAAACTCTCCTGCAGTGCACGCAATCTTCCTTCAAGTCCGGAACGGAAACGTTGTGCTTCACTCTCTTTCTCTGCAAGTGAATCTAATTCACTTTGCGCAATAGCAAGTGCGCTCTTTGCCGCTTCAAATTCGGAATCCAAACCTGGTTCATTTGCATCAACAGATGCGATTTGAGTTTCTAGTAGTGCGAATTCTTCTTGGAAACTCTGCAGGCGCCGGCTGGCTTCGTCTTTGCTCTTTGTAAGACGAGTGATCTCGGCATTTGTTGCATCAATACGAGATTTAAGTCCATTGATATGGCCCTCTTGACGAGCTGTACCCTCGCGTTGATCAGCGATTGCGCGAAGTGCGGCAGAGACGCTGTTCTCTTCAGTTGTTAAGTTAGCTTCTAAATTCTTAAGTTCCTCTGAAAGTTTTGCCAAACTTTGTGAAGCAGTTGTGACTTCATTTCGCAATTGTGTTTCTTCTACGCGAAGAGCTGCCGCTTCAGCATCCATGCTCTCTGGATCGCGACCACTTGCACGTGCTTCATCAGCTTCTTCAGATAAGAAACGAGCGCGTTCGGAAGCTAAATTCTGAATACCACGGAATTTTTCACGTTGCGCAGTTAGTTGGTAGTAATTTTCTTGCGCTTTAACCAGAAGTGGATTTTCAACAAGAGCGGTGGCATCAATCTCTTCTTCGCGATTGCGTGCTTTGTTAAGCGCGGCTTCAACTTCATCTCGTCTTGCACGGAGCGCAGACTCATCAGCTACTTCAGCATCTACAGTTGATCTAAGTTGCAATAAGTCATCAGCTAAAAGTCGAAGTCTAGAATCTCTGACATCTGATTGAATCGTGGAAGCTTTTCTCGCAACTTCAGCCTGCTTGCCAAGTGGTTTTAGTTGACGTCGAAGCTCTACAGTTAAATCTTGAATACGCGCCAAGTTTGCAGTCATCGAATCTAATTTTCGAAGAGCTTTCTCTTTGCGCTTGCGATGCTTTAAAACTCCAGCTGCTTCTTCAATAAATGCTCGACGCTCTTCCGGGTTAGCAAGCAAAATTGCATCTAGTTGACCCTGTCCAACTATCACGTGCATTTCGCGACCAATTCCAGAATCACTCAAGAGTTCCTGAATATCTAGAAGTCGAGTTGTTTCACCATTTAGTTGGTATTCACTTGCGCCATTTCTAAAAAGAATTCTTGAAATTGTTACTTCGGTGAAATCAATAGGAAGAACGCCATCTGTGTTATCGATAGTTACTGATACTTCAGCACGACCAAGTGGTGCGCGACCTGAAGTTCCAGCGAAGATAACATCTTCCATTTTTCCACCACGTAAAGATTTAGCGCCTTGTTCGCCCATAACCCAAGAGAGCGCGTCAACAACGTTTGATTTTCCAGAGCCATTAGGACCAACCACGCAGGTAATTCCTGGCTCAAAGTTGAGCGAGGTCGAGGAGGCAAAGGACTTGAATCCTTTTAGGGTCATGCTCTTCAAATACACAGGCGCAACCTATCGGAAAAGGGCTTACCGATTTCCGTCAGCACGCGGTGTGGGCTGACATTTTGGGCAAAAATGTGAAGATCTGTTGGCAAATGTGATCCGCCTTATTTCCCGACCACAGCGCGGGCATCCCTCGCCTTCCTGACCGTAAACCGCCAAGGACCTTTCAAAATAACCGCTCTCGCCATTTACATTTATATAAAGGTCATCAAAGGAAGTTCCACCAACTTCAAGAGCTTCGGCCATAACTTCGGTCGCACTTGAAATTAATTGTGAAAATCGAGCTTTACTCATTTTCTCGGTACGAGTTTCTGGATGAATTTTGCTGCGCCACAGCGCCTCATCGGCATAAATATTTCCGACTCCACTCATAACACCTTGATCTAATAGAGCGCGTTTTATTTCAGTCTTCTTTCTCTGAAATCTTGAAATAGTCTCATCCAAATTAAATTCCGGGTCAAAGGGATCTGCCGCGATATGTTGGACACAAGTTGGTCGATTATTTATCTTTTCTTCAACACCAACCCAGCCAAAGGTCCGTTGATCAATAAAACGTAAGTCATGGCGCCCTAAATTAAAGCGTGCCCGTAGGTGGCGTTCATCTTGAGCGCTCTTAGGCTGAATTAAAAATTGGCCACTCATGCCCAAATGGCCAACTAATACTTCAGGGCGATCCAATTCAAACCAAAGGAATTTTCCGCGACGCTTTACGCCTTTAACACGCGCACCTCGCAGTGAAGTTAGCGCAGCAATTGATTTTGGCGAAGTTGCTCTGGGATGTAGAACTTCGATCTCTTTGAATTTCTTACCAACTATATTTTCGGCTAAGCCACGCCTTACAGTTTCAACTTCAGGAAGTTCTGGCATTTAATTTGTCATAAGCCAATTTTGCTGCGGCTTGTTCTGCCTCACGCTTTGACTTACCTTCGCCTAGATCAAATTTTTCATTTGATACAACTGCAATAGCGGTAAAACTTTTATTGTGGTCAGGTCCTGATTCAGTTACTAAATATTCTGGAGTGCTTAATCCGCGTGCGGCGCATAATTCTTGAAGCGCAGTTTTCCCATCTAGACCTAAACCTTGTGCGTTTGCTGATTCAATAGTTGGTCTAAACCAATTAAGAATAATCTCCTGTGTTTTTACGAAACCGTGATCCAAATAGATTGCGCCAACTAGGGCTTCGAGTGAATCGGCAAGGATTGAATTCTTGTCACGGCCGCCAGTCGTTTCTTCGCCTTTCCCGATTCGCAGGTATTGACCAAGATCTAAATCACGAGCGATTTGCGCAAGTGCGCGCATATTTACAACGCCGGAACGAAGTGGTGAAAGTCTAGATTCATCTAAATCTGGAAACTTTGTATACAGCTCTTCAGTAACAACTAATCCGAGAACGCTATCGCCGAGAAATTCGAGGCGTTCATTTGTTGGAAGCCCACCAAATTCGTAGGCATAAGAGCGATGAGTTAGTGCAAGTTCAAGCAATTCACTTGAAACCGAGGTTCCAAGTGATGCAATTAAACGATCGTACAGATTAAACCTCTACTGCTTGGCGTGAGTTATAAGTTCCGCAAGTTGGGCAAGCTGTGTGTTGCAACTTTGGTTGTTGGCACTGTGCGCAATTTGAAACTGCAGCAGGTGTTGTCTTCCAAGCGCTACGACGATGACGAGTGCGTGAGCGAGACATCTTTCGCTTTGGTACTGGCACTTTAGGCACCCCTTTTTACTAATAAATTCATGGCTTAAAAATGAATTCTATGAAGGGGGTAAGTATCCCCCAAACCCTGCGATATTCAAAAACGCCCAGGGCTAGGCCCCAGTTGGGCCACCCTCTGCTGTGCTGGTCTTCCAATTTTCTAGACCGGCCCAACGAATATCGGCCGGGGCGTGCTCGTGTTCTTCTGGAAGCTCAATCCACTTAATTCCGCAATCCGGACATAGTCCAGGGCAGTCGGCAGAACAGAGTGGGTTAATTGGAAGATTCAAAATAATTGCGTCGCGAATCGGTCCGTCTAAATCTATTAACTCGCCATCCATTTGACGAACTAAATCTTCATCCAAATCATCTTCTTCGCTCTTTTGTGCACGCTTATGTCCGGCTTTACCAGGCTTATTTTTCTTACGCGCTTGTCTCGGATCTTCAACATATTCATAAAGTTCCTGAAATGTCTCATCTACATCGTAGAAAACTGGATCTAAGCAACGGCCACATTCACCACTAGCTTGCGTACGAATAGTTGCAGTCGCTAATACTCCTTCTGCAACCGATTCAATTCGCAGATCAATATCAATTGGTTCGTCTGCGGCAATGGCAAGAACTTCAAAGCCAAGTGCTTCGTGCGAATCAATTGTTAATTCATATTCACGCATCTCGCCAGCACGGCGAGGCAGATCATGAGTATTAAAGAGGAAGGGGTTTTTACTCATTAACTATTTCTTATCACCCAACTCGGAGAGCGCAGACTTAGCATCTACTCCTGCAAGTTGGTCACGACCACGATTAACAACTTCCATTGTCTTGTGAAGTATTACTTCAAGAGTTGCTAGTCGTGAATCCACATATGCATCAATTTCATCTTGTTGACTCTTAGCTTCTTCTGCAACTTCATCGAGAATTCGACGGGCTTCTTTCTTTGCTGCAGCAACTATCTCGGTTTGGGAAATCATGGATTCAACTTCTTCACGTGCATGAGCAATAATTTGATCTGCTGCTACTCGTGCTTCTTCAATAACAGCATCTTGATCTGTCAATAACTTCTGAGCTTGTGCAAGATCTGATGGGAATGCAGCACGTGCGCTGTCGAGCAGTTCTAACATTTCACCACGATGCAGAACGCAACTTGCTGAAAGTGGAACGCCTCTTGCTTCTTCGACCATTGCGATGGCCGTCTCAATACGCTCGATTACTTCCATTGATCTCTCCTTTATTTTCCAGCCAAGCGATCTTTCAATCGCTCTAAAAGTGGTGCTGGGATATAACTTGAAACATCGCCGCCATAGCTTGCAATCTCTTTAACCAGTGAGGATGAGAGGAATGAGTGAGCTGGAGCAGTAGATAGGAAAAGTGTTTCGACACCTTGGAGTTGCAAATTTATTTGAGACATTTGAAGTTCATAATCAAAGTCAGTCACAGCTCGAAGTCCTTTTACAATTATTGAAATGTCATTCTTCTTACAGTAATCAACTAATAGACCTGACCAAGAGTCGACTTTCACATTTGGATATTTGGAGGTAACTTCCTTAGTCATCTCAATACGTTCTTCAACAGTAAAAAGAGTTTTCTTGGTCTGGTTAACCATGACAGCAATAACAACTTCATCAAAAATTGAACTGGCGCGCTCGATAATATCTAGGTGCCCAAATGTAATGGGGTCAAAAGACCCAGGGCAGACGACGCGTTTCACGGTAAAACGCTAGCAGAATAACCGCCGTAGAAGATACTTCCCTGCCCGTATGAACGGACTTTCTCAGCGATAAATGGTTTAGGCCAAGCAAATGGCGTCTTTTTCGTTTCGCGTTCGATAGCAATAATCCCATTGCGCTTTAATAAATTATTTGAAGTTATATCTAGCAATAGTTTTTCAATAATTTCATTTGAAACTTCATATGGCGGATCCATGAAAATGATGTCAAATGAAATCTGATGCGGTGTAGAAACAAATCTTTCAGCCGCGCTCGAAATGACTTGAAATTTCCCTGATGCGCCGTTTACCAACCCAAAATTCTTAGTGGCAATTGCTGCAGTTTGGGAATGATCTTCAACTGAGTAAACGCTTGCAGCGCCTCGTGAGAGCGCTTCGACTCCAACAGCACCCGAACCGGAATAGAGATCTAGGAAATTTAATTCTTGCATTGAGCCGAATTCGGATTCGAGTGAGGAGAAAAGTCCTTCTCTTGCGCGATCTGATGTTGGGCGAGTTTTTTCGGTCGGTGAGAATAAAGTTTTACCTTTACTGCTGCCGGCGATAATTCTCATGGGCAAACCGTAACGCGCTAACCCTTATCTAAGAAAGCCGAACGCTCTTCTTCGCGTAAATCATTAACTTGCGCGGCTAGTTCTGAATATTTCGCAAGGCTTGGGTCATCGGCAATCAAGGTATTAGCTACGCGCCTTGCTTGTTCAATTAACTCTTCATCGCGCAAAACTCTAAGCAAACGAAGATGTGATTTAGTTCCAGATTGCGCCCGACCAAGTACGTCACCTTCACGTCGTTGATCCAAATCAATTCTTGATAATTCAAAACCATCCAATGTTCCGGCGACAGCAGTTAGTCTTAACATTGCTGAAGAATCTTCACTTGCTCTAGATACAAGTAGGCATAAACCTGGTGTGCCACCGCGCCCTACCCGACCACGAAGCTGATGGAGTTGCGAAACACCAAACCGATCAGCATCCATAATTACCATTACAGATGCATTTGGAACGTCAACTCCTACTTCAATAACTGTTGTTGCTACAAGAACATCTAGTTCGCCATTTGCAAATGCCGCCATAGTTTCATCTTTTAATTCAGAACTTTGTCGCCCATGTAAAGGTGCAAGTTTCACGCCTTTAAGCGGACCAGTTGCCAATTTAGGAGCAAGATCTTCAACGCTCGCCATATCGGGCGTTCCGGAAATTTCCTCGCTTGTGATTTCATCTCCCATCAATTTGGCCATCGCAATGTCAGCCTCAGAGATTTTCGCTTTCGTTTCGTCAATCTCGCTAGAACTAATTCTTGGTGCAACTATGTAAGCCTGGTGCCCCTTTGCGATCTCCTCTTTAACTCGCTCCCATGCGCGCTCTAAATAATGGGGCTTCTCTAAAACTGGAATCACATGCGTTTGAATCGGAATTCGACCGCTTGGAAGTTGGCGCAAAGTTGAGACATCTAGGTCACCAAATATTGTCATAGCAACAGTTCGAGGAATTGGCGTTGCCGTCATAACTAATAAATGCGGTGGCTTTGTTGCTTTCATTCGAAGTGCATCTCGTTGTTCGACGCCAAATCTATGCTGTTCATCGACTACGACTAATGCGAGATCGCTAAATTGAACACCTTCACTTATCAGTGCGTGAGTTCCAATTACTATTCCGGCCTCGCCATTCTTAATTTTTCCTAGCGCGTCACGTTTAGCCGGAGCGCTAAGAGATCCTGTAAGCAGTGCTAACTGTGTTCCCTCCCCGCTCCCCTGCAAAGTTCCGGCCTCGGCTAAATCTCCGAGCAATTTAGAGATTGTTTTGAAATGTTGCGCAGCTAAGACTTCGGTTGGGGCAAGTAGCGCCGCTTGTCCGCCAGATTCAAGAACAGAGAGCATTGCGCGCAGCGCAACAACTGTTTTTCCAGAACCAACTTCACCTTGAAGAAGGCGATGCATTGGATGGGATTGCTGCATATCGTCAGCAATCTCCTTGATAACTTCTAATTGACCTTCGGTATATTTAAATGGAAGTTTTGCCTCGAAAACACTCACTATTCCATCTGTTGATATTTTTCTAGGGGTTGCATCAAGTGCTTTCAATTCGGCCCGGCGTTGTGCCAAGAGAAGTTGCAATAAAATTGCTTCATCAAAAGTTAAACGCATTCTTGCAAGTTCGGCAGCCTCTAAAGATTCCGGTTTATGGATAGAGATAAGCGCCTGTTTTAGATCAGGATAACCAAACTCTTTTCGAACGCTTTCTGGCAAATAATCTTCGATTTCTCCTAACGAATCCAAAATGATTTCTAAACATTGCGAAATTTTCCAAGATGGCATCTTCCCGCCAGCTGGATAAACCGGTAGAAATTTTCCGGCAAAAGCTGCGAGCGCAGAATCGACATCATCGCCATCTGGAATTAATTGATAATCAGGATGAGAAAGTTGACGCTTGCCATTAAAGGATCCGACTTTGCCAGCGAACATTCCAGTCTTACCAATTTTTAGCTCTTTCTCACGCCAAGGTTGATTAAAGAATGTCAGCGACATAACTGCGCTGCCGTCAGTCACATTTACTTCTAAAATATTGCGACCATTAGCTCGCCTAGTTTTAACAGCAGCAATTTCAGCTAGAACTGTTACTTCATCACCTTCTAGCAACTCTGCGATGTCCGAGAACTCACCGCGCACGACATAACGCCTTGGATAGTGGCGGAGCAGGTCTTCAACCGTGGACATACCGAATGACTTGGTTAAGGCATCAGCAGTTCGGTCGCCAATAACGCCCTTGAGGCGATCGGTCAGTCGAAGGGAGGTTGCCATGGCCCTATCTTCTCGCGCGGATTAGCCAATCCCCGTGTAGACGGGGTAATCTTTGCGACTTATTGCGAAACCCGTAATTTAACTTGATTCAAGGGAGTAACACCGTGTCCTCAAACTGCGATATCTGCGG
>CAEZXV010000006.1_pt1 | contig 17897 bp, 18 predicted proteins | sample 7265341 | NCBI WGS metagenome assembly CAEZXV01 (sample SAMEA6813918, study PRJEB35770) | freshwater metagenome | biome: Freshwater; feature: Freshwater reservoir; material: water | place: Czech Republic | collected 2017-04-14 | depth 30m m | reverse complement strand
GTGCAATATTTGAAGTAACGCTTTATTCCTTGGCCATCTCCTGCCATGTAAAGCTGTTCTTCTGCAGTTAAATCTTTTCCAATTAGCCAACGAATTGGTCCGATAAAAGCGCCGATACCTGCAAGGAAGCCGATGCTCCACATAAACATAGTCGCAAGGAGAATCTGATTCTGGAAGTGATAGACAGTGCCATCAACTACATTGCTTAAGCCTTTATATGTGGCAATCGCAAAGATGATTCCAACTATTAATCCAGTTCCAGCGTTTAGTTTTGTAATTAAACTATTTTTTGGATTTGGAATTGGTCGTGTTCCAACGTGTTGGTCAAGTGTTGTCATGCGGTGTGACCTCCTTGTGCAATTACCCAGTTATCAAAGTCATCCTTCGTCATTACCTCGCCAGTTGTCTCCATATACGCGTGGTAGAGACCGCAAAGTTCGGCACACTTAACATCAAACTCACCTAGCTTTGTAGGAGTTGTGTCTGCAAGAGTTTCCGCTAATTTATTAGCATCAACTTTTACGCCAAGTTGAACTGGCCAGAATGAGTGGTTCACATCTACTGAAGAGACATGGAATGCAACAGAACGATTGATCGGAAGCATTAACTCGTGGCTTTGAACACCAAGTTCTGGATATTCAAAAGTCCAGACCCATTGATTACCTACAACATTTACAACCATCGCATCTTCTGCATTTTTTGCAGTTGCGATAGATGATGAGTTCATCTCAGTAATTCCATATATAACTGCCACTAAAGCCAACAAACTTGTTACGACAGTCCAACCAAGAACAACTGGACCGTTGGTACGAGTAGCAGGGCCTTCAGGTGGCGGAGTATCTCCACTATGGCGGTTTAAGAAGGTATAAAGCGCAATTCCTAGAACAACACCACAAACTGGCGCAGCGATCCAAGTGAAGACAACCATTAAACGTTCAATGGCCTTCATGTCCGTACTCATCACTTTAGGCATCCATTGGGTGTAGAACTTTCCACCTAAAATTACGAATACGACAGTCACAATCACACCAAAAATAGTGGATTGAATTACATCCGAGCGCTTGAAAAATTTAATAAAGCGATCGCCAGGAGTTGGTTTTAGATCAACGTTTCCATGTTCACTCATGCTGTGACCGTAACCTTTCCAGACATATATCCGTAACCGCTCATCGCGGCTCCGAACTTGGCATAAGTATCGTCACCGCAAGGGAATTCGCAGTTCCATACATATTCGCCAGCGCCCTTAGTTAGAAATGAGAATGTAATTGTGTGTCCCTTAAAGTTTGTATTTGGATCTTTTGTTGGAACCCAACCTGTCTCTTCATCTTCTTCAACACGAAGAAGAGGAACGCTCACATAAAGCGGATCTTGCGTAGATGTTGGAATTCCGTGCAAAGTCCAAGTGTGTTGGATTTTGTTATATGGCAGAGAAGAAATGTCTTCACCGTCAATATTTACGGTGCCGCCTACTGTTCCAACAACTTTGCCGAAGAATGGATTATTAAGTTCTTCACCGCCGTCATATCCATGAATTGTCATAGTTACGTAAGTATTTGCTGGAAGTATTAGGTGATTAGAAGGCCCGTATTGCACCCAATCATTCTTCATGCCATCAAAACCATCTTCATGTGCTTGTTCTTTATCGGCGTAGACACCCATAGTTATTGAAGCTTTTGGATAAACCTTGCCTTCAATTGTGATCGTGTCTGCCTCTTTAGTTGCAATCAATGTTCCATTCGGGTCAGCGCTTAGTTTGTGAAGCAGGACACCAACTCCTGCGACAACGGCAACCGAAAGAACTGTTGCAAGAACTGCGCTCGCAAGTCGTTTCCCGGATGTCATATTTGAACTTGCCATCTATTTTCACCTTCCCGTGAATTGCATCTACATTGAAAATGCAGCAATGCGCTTTAGGTTACGCTCATGGTCAGTGTTATGGAACACTATTTTTAAGGTATTTCGAGAATAATCTGAGAATTGAGGGAGCAATGAGCCTGAGCCCGTTCTGGGACCTCTTCTTTGGCGCTGCCCTAATCACTAAAGCCATTTGGTATTTCTACGAGAGGCCAACCAATCATGGAGTCTCAAAGCTTCGCCAGCTCTCATTTTATCTTGGGATGTTTCTTGCTTTCATACTTCTTGTTGGCCCAATCGCACACCTTGCGATTACTAAATTCTGGCTTCATATGGTTCAGCATGTTGGCCTGATGATGTTGATATCACCACTAATTGTTCTAGGTTCTCCGATTAAAGTTTTAGTAAATTCTAGAGATTTACGAGTTAAAAAAATAATTGTTGGCATTGGAAGAAATATTTTGGTTCGCCAACTCTTCCGCCCCGAAGTTGGCTTTCTAATTTTCTTAACTATTTTAATTCTTACACATTTTTCACCACTAGCTGATGCCGGAATGATTAACCCTAATATCCATGAATTTGAATTGATTTTGTTTTTAGTCGGTGGATTTATTTATTACTACCCTGTTATGTCTGGCAACCCTCAACCATTCACAGTTCCATATGCAGCACGTGTACTTTCACTTTTCGCAATGATGCTTCCCGAAACTATGACTGGTTTCTTTCTTTATTCTGGTAATAAATTGCTACATGATGTCCCAATGAAGATGAGCGACATGAATGGCATCGCCGATCAACATAGAGGTGGCGCAATCATGTGGGCCATGGGCATGTTAATTGATGCGATTTGGATCTCTATGGCCGCATATGAATGGATCGCAAACGAAAAAAGAATTGCAGATGCTAATGACTAAAGAGATAGAGCCAAAGCGAAAATGGTTACTGGTTTTCATTCCGATCTGCCTAATAATGGGAATTCTTGAATTATTTCGGGCATTTGATGGAAATAACCGCAGCTGGCTCTATGTGTTTGAGTGGCCATTCTTTGGTCTCTTTATTTTTTATATGTATTGGAAATTAGGACAACCTCAAGAAGTTTGGGATGAAAGTGATGATCCCAAGCGTGAAATTGATTAACTTACCAACTTGTATGAAGTGGACGACCTTCGGCATATCCCGATGCTGATTGGATTCCCACAACTGCACGTTCAAAAAAGTCATTAATACTTGTAGCGCCGGCATATGTAAATGAAGAGCGAACGCCAGCAATAATTTCATCAAGCAAATCTTCAACTCCAGGTCGCGCTGGATTGATATACATTCTTGAAGATGAAATTCCCTCTTCGAATAACGCTTTTCGGGCGCGATCAAATGCGCCATCATTTGAAGTTCTTGCGGCAACCGCACGAGCAGAAGCCATTCCGAAAGACTCTTTATATAAGCGCCCCGTGGCATCTTTATTTAGATCACTAGGTGATTCAAATGTTCCAGCAAACCAAGACCCAATCATCACTTGAGAAGCGCCAGCAGCAAGGGCAAGTGCAACATCGCGTGGATGGCGGACACCACCATCAGCCCAAACATGTTTTCCATGTTTCTTTGCTTCTTCAGCACATTCTAAAACTGCTGAAAATTGTGGACGGCCAACACCAGTTTGCATACGAGTTGTACACATCGCTCCAGGTCCAACTCCAACTTTTACGATATCTGCGCCAGCTTCGATGAGTGCTCTAGTTCCGCCGGCAGTAACTACATTTCCGGCAACAATTGGAATATTTGGCTTAAGCGCACGGATTAATTTCAAAGCTTCAAGCATCTTTATTTGATGACCGTGAGCAGTATCAACAACAAGCACATCAGCACCGGCATCAATTAACGCTTTTGCTTTTGCAGCAACATCACCATTAATTCCAACAGCGCAAGCGATTCGTAAATTCTTATTTGCATCAAGTGCTGGTTGGTAGAGAGTTGCGCGAAGTGCTGCAGTCTTTGTAAGAATTCCAACAAGTTTGCCACTCTTATCAACTACTGGAGCCAGACGACGACGCTTAGAATTGAGGAAATCAAAAGCTTCGCGTGGTTCTATTGAATCAGGAACTGTTACCAAATCTTTACTCATGATTAATTGAAGTTGAGTAAAGCGGTCTACGCGTTCGCAATCTGCTTCAGTAACTATTCCAACAGGCTTGCCACCTTCAACAACTATAAGTGCGCCATGAGCTCGCTTATTAATTAGATCAATTGCATCAGCAACAGTCTCGGTCGGCGAAAGTGTTACCGGTGTATCAAAGAAAGTGTGGCGAGTCTTTACCCAAGCAACAACATCACTTACAACTTGAATCGGAATATCTTGAGGGATAACTGCTATGCCGCCGCGTCGGGCAATAGTTTCGGCCATGCGTCGTCCTGAAATTGCCGTCATATTGGCTACAACGATTGGAATTGTTGTGCCGGTTCCATCTTGAGTGCTTAGGTCAACATCCATGCGGCTTGCAATATTGGATGCGCTAGGGACCATGAAGACATCGTCATAGGTCAGGTCGTGGCTGGGATTATTTAAGAAACGCACGTGGGCGAACTATACCCCTGCCCATGCACAAGACGGTAGGTGTTGCTAGAGTCTTTGGCATGAGCGAGGACGAGGATTCAACGGACGATATCGTCACCGAGGAAATGCTCTGGGAGCGAATCCCAGAAACCCAAGGTCTTGATCGTGCAAATACTTATTATGAATTAAGCGCACGTATTTATGCCAGAGGCCAGTATGACGAAGCGCTCGCACTTGCTGAAACTGCACGCGATATTTATGCCGAACTTGGATCTGTTGTTCCATCTGATGGTTTAGCTCAGGCATATTCAGCCATTGGTTATAACTTAAATCAATTAAAGCGCATGAATGAAGCAGCAACTGCAATGAGCAAAGCAGTTGAACTTCTTCGCGAATCTAAATCTCCACTCGCAATTGATTTGGCTTGCACACTTGGCGAATGGTGGTTTTCGTCTAAGGAATATGAGAAAACCATTGAATGCATGTCAGATTGCGTTCAGGAACATTTAGTTGATGGCAATGACAGCGGCGCAGCAAATGACTTACATCTGATTGGTTGTGCGCATCGCGAATTAAAAAATTATGGTCAAGCTTTAGAATCTTTCCAAGAAGCTAGAGAGTTATTTAAGAAATTAAAAGAAGTTATTAACGTTGCAAGATGCGATCAAAAGATTGCACATTGCCTAACCGAAATTGGTGATGGCGAAGGTGCGCTCGTTGCAGCTCAGAAATCACTAGACGTCTTCGTAACTGCGCACGATCACTATCGTGAAACATATTCGCTTCTTGAATTAGGTAAGGCTCAAATTGTTGCTGGACTTGGTGAAGATGGTCTAAATACATTAGATAGAGTCTTGGAAATTGCTACCGATAATGAGAATAAAGATTTTGAATTTATCCTAGAAATTGAAGGCCGCATGGCAGATGTTCTGCAATCACTTGGCCGCGAAGATGAGGCGGAAGAGATTCGCCGTCGAATTAAAGCGGTAGAAGAAGTTATTAACGAAGATTAATTATTTAGGTGCTGCATTGCCCAGGCATACATTGCAATCGCACCGGCAGCTGATGCGTTCATAGATCTTGTTGATCCGTATTGCCTGATTGCCAAAACTGTTTCACAGATATCAACTGCTTCATCTGACATGCCTGCGCCTTCTTGACCAAAAAATAGAACACACTTCATCGGAAGCTTTGTAGTTTCTAGCTCTTTTGAAATTGGCAAGTTATCGATTCCAATTATCGGAACGCCATTTTCGCGACACCAAATTTGAAAATCAGCGACAGTTGGATGATGGAGAACATGCAGGTATTTATCAGTAACCATTGCACCTCGCTTATTCCAGTCGCGCTTTCCAACAATATGAACTTTGGAAACATTGAATGCATTTGCTGTTCTGACAACAGAACCAATATTTAAATCATGTTGCCAATTTTCAATCGCAATTTGTAAGTCATGTCGCTTGGTATCTAAATCAGCAACTATCGCTTCAACGCTCCAATATCGGTAATGATCTAAGACATTTCTTCGATCACCATTTTCAAGAAGCTCAGGGTCGAAATGTTTTTCAGTTGGCCAAGGTTTTGGATGCGGGCCAACGCCAACGACTGGATAGAATTCACCAGGTCCGATTTCGGCGGTAGTCATACCCAAACAGTAGGGGGAGTTTGCATGAAGCAAAAATCCTGGCTCCCTATTTATTTAGCACTTGGTTTAGTTTGGGGATGCTCATTCATTTTTATTAAGCAAGGGCTTGAATTTTTAACTCCTGTAGGCGTCGCTTTTGGTCGATGTGCACTTGGCGCTATGACGCTTCTGTTGATTGTAAAGATTCGTGGCGTCAAGCTTCCTACCGAACGCAAAACTTGGTTAGTGCTCTGGGTTGTTTCACTCTTATTGAATGTTTTTCCAGGCATTCTCTTTGCCTTTGCTGAACAACGTGTTACATCCGTACTTGCTGGAATTATTAATGCTGGAACACCTCTGACAACTTTAATTTTCTTAATCATATTTTTTAGATCTGAAAAGATCGCCGCCCATCAAATTCTTGGTTTGATAATTGGTGGCCTTGGAGTCTTAACAGTGTTAGGAATTTGGAAAGGTGTCGGATCAAGTTCGGCATCAGGAATTATTGCGCTTCTGGGCGCGATTACTTGCTACGGACTTTCGTTCCCAATTATTCGAAAATATTTAACGCCACTTAAATTACGAGCCGAAGCTTTGGCAGCTGGCCAAGTGACAGCAGGGGCGCTAACTCTTCTTCCATTCTATTTATTTAATGGAATTGCAAAAGATGAGTATCGCCTAGCTCCGATTCTTTCAATGGTTGCACTTGGAGTATTTGGAAGTGGCTTGGCATATATCTGGAACTTTCAAATCGTCGAACGTGCGGGTAGTTCGATTGCAAGTTCCGTTACTTACCTAACACCAGTTGTTGCAGTCTTTGTTGGGTGGATATTTTTGGGTGAACATATTTCTTGGCACGAGCCACTAGGTGGCGCAGTAGTTTTACTTGGCGCCGCGACATCACAGGGACGTTTCAAAAAGAAAGTAAGGGCGTAGGTAAATGCTTATAAAAATAACAGCAGTCTTACTTACAATTTCAATGTCAACCCTCATATGTTCGCCTGCAAACGCTCTCTCTGTTCCCAAATCATTTAAAGAACTTGCAAGCGCTCCTGCGCTAGCCAAGCCGGGAATATTGGTTATCGATCCAATTAGCCAGACTGAAATATTTGCGAATCAAGCAGATGTTCCACGTGCACCGGCATCAATTTTGAAGTTGATTTCTTCGGTTACAGCAATTACTGCGTTTGGTGAAGATAAAGTATTCAAGACTTCTATTTCATCAACCGAAGATTCAAATACCTTTCTTCTGCTGGGGGAATATGACCCTTGGCTGACAACTAGTTCAAAGGAAGCTAGCAAATTTCATCGTGCTTTATCCACAAAATTGATTGGCGCTATTAGTGCGAGTGGTGCAAATCTTTCAGATGTAACAATTGAATTTAATGGTTTATTTGAAAAAGACATAACAAATTTGAGAACCTTTTATGGCAAGAAAGTTAAGTTCAAAAGAATCACCAAGACTGAAGTGAAGAGCTTTGCAAACTTGAATCAGTTGGCAGAAATTAATTCACCTTCGCTCGGTGAGATTATTGGATTTACACTTTTATGGAGTGACAACACTTTGGCCGATCGCTTGGCCCGAAATGCTGCGGATGAATTAGGTTTCACTCGTGACAGCAATGGAATGAATAAGGCCTTCCAAAAAACCTTGAAAGAGATTGATGTTTATTCAACAGGTCTTAGCGTTAAAGATGGAAGTGGTCTTTCACATGATGACCGTGTAACGGCTCGCACCATGGCAGAGCTATTGTGGAAGATTCGTGTAGAACCACAGTTCCAAGCTATTTATGATGGGCTGCCAGTCGCGGGTAAATCTGGAACTTTGAAGAAGAGATTTAAGAAGTATGGAAAATCAGCAAAGGGATTGATTAAGGCCAAGACTGGCTGGATTAATACATCAGTAACTATGGCTGGATATGTTGAGGTCGGGAACAATGAATATGTATTCGCTGTAATTGCTAACCACATAAATCCAACTGAGAAGTCTCGAGATTTGGCCCGGCACACAATAGATAAAATGTTGGCTACAGTCGCTAAGCCAGCAGCAGAAGCATGAGTAGGCTTCAACGGTGAGCAAATCTAGAATCTCGCCATACATCGCACTGATGAAATTGCGAGTGGTCGAGCTTTTATTGGTTACGACTTTACCCGCCTTATTTTTAGCAGCAAAAGGCATTCCATCTTTAGGTTTAACAGTTGCAACTTTGATTGGCGGAACTCTTGCCGCTGGCGCATCAAATGCATTTAACATGATTATCGAAGTTGATTCAGATCGATTAATGGCAAGAACTTCTAAACGTCCTATTGTTAGTGGCGATGTAACCGAGACCCAAGCTTTTGTATTTGCTTCAGCCTTAACTGTAATTTCACTATTAATATTTTCAATTTTCACAACAGTTCTTGCAACCGTGTTAACAGCGGCCGCAATTGTTTTTTATGTATTTGGCTACACAATTGGGCTTAAGCGCCGAACTTCGCAGAACATTGTTTGGGGTGGAATCGCTGGATGCATGCCAGTGTTAATTGGTTGGGCTGCCGTTACTAATTCGCTCTCACTTACTGCTTGGCTATTTTTCTTGGTAATTTTCTTCTGGACGCCACCGCATTTTTGGGCCCTTGCAATCAAATATAAAGATGATTACGCCGCCGCAGGAATTCCAATGCTCCCTGTTGTTGCATCAATTAAATCGGTTGAAAAGCAGATGTGGTTCCACACAATCGGAATGTTTATCACTTCGCTCGGAGTTAACGCGAGCGCAGATCTTCCTTGGTGGTGTTGGGCTATAACAGTCGTGATTGCACTTGGCTTTGCACTTGAATTATTAAAGATTGACGGGCCAGATTCAAATAAAGCAGCCGCAAAATTATTTCAGTGGTCTATTACTTATTTGAGTGTTTTCTCGCTGCTTCTTGTTATCGCAGCGCTTGTTGTAAATCCTTAATCAAATCTGAAGAGTGTTCTAGGCCAACGGATAATCGGGCCAATGAATCAGTAATCCCCATTGATTCTTTCGTAGCTGCATCTAATCTGCGATGAGTTGTCGAAGCTGGGTGAGTAATCAGAGATTTGCTATCTCCTAAATTGTTAGAGATATCAATGACTTTAAGGGCATCCATGACTTTAAATAATTCATTTGACCCACCCGCTATTTCAAAACTAAGAGTTGATCCCCCACCTAACATCTGTCGCTGTGCCACTTCATAACCGCTGTGAGATTTTAGCCCTGGATAATTTACAGATTTAACTTTTGGAATCTGTGATAAAAATTCGGCTACAGCTTGCGCACTTTCATTCATGCGATTGACGCGCATCGAAAGTGTCTCAAGAGATTTAACTAAAACCCAAGCATTGAATGCACTAAGAGTTGGACCTGTATGTCTGATAAATGGGTTTAAGTAATTTTGAATGTAATCAAAGCCACCAAGAATTGCGCCACCCAGAACTCTGCCTTGGCCATCAATATGTTTTGTTGCTGAATACATAACAACATCAGCGCCATGCTGAAGAGGTTTCTGCAGGATTGGCGATGCCATAACGTTGTCAACAATTACTGTTGCTCCAACACTGTGTGCCAAATCGCTAACCATCTTCAAATCAACAATATCCAACATTGGATTGCTTGGTGTTTCAATAAAGACAACTTTAGTTTTCTCGCTAAGCGCCTTCTCCCAGACTTTCTTATCATTTCCCTTTACAAATTCAACTTTAATTCCCCACTTAGGCAGGATTTCAGAGAGAACTACGTAGCAAGAACTAAACATTGAAGCGGCTGCAACTATGCGATCTCCGGCTTCGACCATGCAAGCTATCGACGCAAACATTGCTGACATTCCAGAACCTGTAGCAACACAGAACTCTGCACCTTCGATTGCAGCTAGTCGTTGTTCAAACATTGAAACGGTTGGGTTGGCAAAACGACTATAAACAAAGTGGTCAACTTCATCAGTAAAGGAGTGAACAGCTTGTTCCGCGCTGTCATAGGTATAACCACTTGTTAAATACATTGCTTCGCCAGTTTCACCGAAACCAGATCTAGCTAATCCAGCACGTACGGCAAGTGTTTCTTCATGTAATTGCCAGTCAGGGAGGTCACCCTCTTGAGAATTCGAATATCCCCAAGGTCGATGCTGATGAGTCATGGGAGAACTTTAGTAGGTAGTGTGGCGACATGAACAAAAGCCTCGTACCAGCAATAACGGCAAGTGATTTAACGAAGATTTATGGCGAACGTGCAGCCTTATCGCACGGAAACTTTGAAGTTCCTGCAGGATCTATTTGTGGTTTTGTTGGACCAAATGGCTCTGGCAAGACCACAACTATTCGGATGTTGCTTGGGTTAATAACGCCTTCAGGTGGAAGCGGGACTGTTTTAGGCGAAAGCATTACTCATCCAGAGAAATATTTGCCTCATGTTGGCGCAATGATTGAAGGGCCAGCTTTTTATCCAGCGCTCTCCGGTCGCGAAAATTTGAAAGTTTTAGCAGAACTTGGTGGCTTTCCACTTTCAAGAGTTGATGAGCTCCTTAAGAAAGTTGATTTAGCTGATCGCGGTGGCTCAAAATTTAAAACGTATTCGCTAGGTATGAAACAACGACTTGGAATTGCTGCTGCGCTATTACCTAACCCACAATTATTGATTTTAGATGAACCAACTAATGGTCTCGATCCTTCAGGCATTCAAGAAGTAAGAGGAATTATTAGAGATTTAGCGGATAGCGGGACAACGGTTTTTGTCTCTTCTCATATTCTTAGTGAGTTAGAAATGATCTGCGAATACTTAGTTATGTTGCGAGAAGGCAAAGTTATTTTCTCTGGACGCACAAATGAATTGCTATCAGCTCAGAAACCGATGATTGTTGCAAAACCAGAATACGAAGTTGATATTACAAAACTTGCCGACAAAGTTAGTAACTCTGGATATCAAGTTATGGTCGTAGAAGGTGCTCTTCATATTTCAGCACCAAAAGAGGTAAGCGCGGAAATAAATCGGATGGCTTTTGAATCAGGGATAACGCTTTCTTCAATCTCAGTTGTTTTACCGACTTTAGAAGAAACTTTCTTCGAAATGACTGGAGATAATAAATGATTCGCGTTGTCATTGCCGAGCTTCGCAAACTTCGCCGCCCAACTCTTCTTTTGGGAACCATCGCGACAGTAGGAGGATTAAGCGCACTCTTTACTTCAATCGTTTTTTTAATGATCAATTCCAAGGATGGAAATTCAAAACGGGGCGAGCATGTTGGCCCAGCAGAATTAAGTCACGCAATGGGCTTGGTCTACGGCTTTAGATTGGTCGGGGTATTTCTTGGTGTGGTGGCGCTCTGCATCTTTGCTTCACAAACCGCACAGGAGTATTCACTTGGAACTCTGCGCAATCTCTTAGTTCGCCAACCTTCTCGCATGAAAATTTTGGCAGGCAAATTCATAGCAATGAAGTTATTTGCATTAGTTATGGTCTTATTCGCAGGCGCTTTAAGTATTGGCATCTCATTTGCGCTATCAGGCAGAGCAAAAGTTGATACCACCGCTTGGACATCTTCTGCGGCCATGCACCTGCTCTTTGAAAGCACGCTGAATATCTTTATTTCAACTCTCTGCTTTGGAACTTTTGGAATGATTCTTGGGCTATTGCTGAGATCTCCAATAAGTGCGATTGCAGTTGGCGTTCTCTGGAATTTAATTCTGGAAAATATTCTTGCTGCTCTGATAAACAGCACAGGCAAATGGTTGCCAGGAATTAACTTTTCAAACCTCGGCGAAGGTGGAAATGTTGATCTAAGTTATAAACATTCAATGGCAGTCTCTCTGGCCTATCTAGTAGCAAGTGGCGCCCTTGCCGCACTTCTATTTAAGAGACGAGATGTTGCTAATTAGCGACACAAGGCGTTAATTTCACATAATTCACAAGTAACAGCTTTATCCTTGGACGATATAACTTCCCTGGGGGCTGCTAATAAATGTTTTCAAGTAAATATCGCAAATCAACAAGTGTGCTTTTGGCGCTTTCAATTGGTCTATCCATTGTTGCTTCCGATTTAGCGTTTGCAAAAACTCCAAAGCCAACCCAGGCTCAGATAGATGCTGCGAAGAAGGAAGAAGATGCAAAGGCTGCGGCCGCCAAGAAGGCAGCTGCTGTATTAAATTCTGCAACTAAAACCCTTAATCAATTAGTGGCAATCGCAAATGCAGCTCAAGCTGCGTATAACAAAGCATTGAAAGAATTGGCAATCGCGAAGGCGAATGCGCGCGCGGCAGCAGAGCATGCAGCAAAGACTCAAGCAGAAGTTGCTAAGGCAACAAGAGTCATCGGAAGAATGGCTGCGAATGCCTACAAGTTAGGTGGCGATTTCACAAATATAAATGCACTGTTAAGCGCAAACGGGCCACAAGATTTGATTGATCAATTAACAACTTTAGATAAAATTGGCAACACAAACACTGTTGCGCTCAAGAGATTTAAAGTTGCTGAGGCTGCAGCAAAAGTTGCAAAACTTGAAGCAGACCGGACAAAAGCGGCTCAAGAGAAGGCGACACAAAAAGTTGCTGAAACTAAGAAAACTGCTGATGCCGCTAAGGCTGCACAACAGAAAGAAGTTGATAAATTACGAGCAGTTCAAAATAAACTTGCGGCCGAACTTGCTAAAGCTAAGAATTTACGTGTAACACTTGAACAACAACGTCAATTAGCGCTTCTTGAAGAAGCAAATGCCGTTACTGCAACCAAGACACCAAATCAATTTAAAGTCTGGCCAAATAAGGGATTTACTGGTCGCTCTACAATTCGATCAACCGAAGAGATCAGAACTAAAGCTGTTGCATTTGCGAAGAAACAAGTGCTTGCTCGAAAGCCATATATTTGGGGAGCCCAAGGTCCAAATGCATTTGATTGTTCTGGCTTGGTCTATGCCGCCTATAAGAGTGCAGGGCTGGGTTATCCAGGTTGGGGCCGATTAAATGCTGCACTTTATTTTGTTGCTACAAAGCGTGTTCCATTTAGCGAGTTAGTTCCAGGCGATCTACTTTTCTATTCATATGATGGATCAGTCCAAAATATCCACCACATAACTATTTATGCCGGCAACGGAATGATGTGGGAGGCCAATTCTCGAAAAGTTGGGCTCATCTATTCAAATATGTATAGCATCAAGGGTTTGATGCCATCTGGCGGTCGAGTATAAAAGTTTTATAGAGTGCGCCATATGAGCATCACAACTCCCGCACTCTTAGAAATTCGAAAAGCGGTTCGAGTTTGGTTTGAAAAACTAGAGCCGAATTCCAAAGTATGTGTTGGAGTTTCAGGCGGCGCCGATTCACTTGCTTTAGCAATCGCAGCAAATTTAGAAGCAAAAAACTTTACTATCGATTTAATTGCCGTTGTTGTAGATCACGGCCTGCAGGAGAATTCTGCGCAAATTGCGGAATTTGCAAAGAAGCAACTAACAAAAATTGGGTATAAAGATATTTTTGTTGGTAAGGCAAATGTTCAGATTACTGATGGTCTAGAAGCTTCAGCACGTCGAGCAAGATATAAAGTATTTCAACAAGCAATTGAAACTTATGGTGTTAATACTTTCTTGCTTGGCCATACAAAGAATGATCAAGCCGAAGGTGTTCTGTTAGGACTCGCTCGTGGTTCTGGTACAAAATCACTTTCTGGAATGCAAGAAGTTTCAGGAATATTTATTAGACCATTGCTCGCAATTGATCGATTAACAACGGAATCAGCTTGTAATGAAGCTGGTATTGAGTTTTGGGTTGACCCACATAATTCAAATGATGATTTCACTAGAGTTAGAGTTCGCGAAAATATTTTGCCACTTTTAGAAGTTCAAATTGGGCCAGGAATTGCGGATGCACTTTCAAGATCAGCAAAAATTTTGCGCGAAGATGCATCAGCTCTTGATCAGTGGGCTGAAAGTATTTTTGCCACGATAGACCCGACAAATATTGAAGTTTCGGCTCTACTTGACCTTCCAATCGCCATTCGAAGTCGGATCTTTAGAATGGCGATTTATGCGATGGGAGCCCCGGCTGGGAGTATTTCCGCCGCTCATATCGAGCCGATTGAGGCATTTGTGAGTGATTGGCGTGGTCAGGGCCACACATCGCTCCCCGGCGGTGTGAAGGTTTCACGAATTTCGGGCAGACTTTCGCTCTCACGCACTGACCCAATTCAGCACTAAAAGTAGAAAGAGAATCGCCTCGTGGATCTAGCAACAACCGGCACTGATATCGAACGCGTAATTGTCACTGAAGAACAAATTCGCACGCGTTTAAAAGAATTAGCAGTGCAAGTTGAGAAAGATTACGAAGGAAGAGATCTACTTTTAATCGGAGTTCTAAAAGGTGCAGTAATGACTATGGCTGATTTTGCAAGATCACTTCAGCGACATATTGAAATGGATTGGATGGCCGTTTCATCATATGGATCAGGAACAAAATCAAGTGGCGTTGTTAGAATTCTAAAAGATTTAGATCGAGACATCACAGGTCGCGAAGTTGTAATCATTGAAGACATTGTTGATACTGGCTTAACCCTAGGTTGGTTAAAAGCAAATTTGGAATCCCGCGGAGCTAAAAGCGTTGAGATTCTTACTATGTTGCGTAAGCCAGAAGCTGCAAAAGTTGAAGTAGATGTTAAATACGTTGGCTTTGATATTCCAACAGAGTTTGTTGTTGGCTATGGCCTGGATTTTGATGAGAAATACCGCAACTTAGATTTCATCGGCGTATTAGCAAAGCATATGTATTCATGAGTGAGAAAAATTCAAAGAAGAAGGCGCCAATTGCGCCCAAGAAGAAATTAACTTTTTCTAAGGCGCGCTTCCGTAAAGTTTTGCGCGGCCCTTTATTCTGGATTGTTCTTGCGTTAGTTCTCGTCAGCTTTTTTGGCCGCATTTCTTCAAGCGGAGATAAGTTCACTAAGGTTGAAACCTCAACTATTCTTGCTGCTATTTCAGCTAACAAAGTTGATTCAGCGCTAGTAATTGATCGCGAACAGAAAATAGAAGTAATTCTAAAATCTGGAAATTTTGTTAAGGGCTCAAAGAAGCTTTATGCCTCATTTGTAAGCGGTGAAGAGCCTCAAATAATTGAGCTTCTAACAAGTAATCCACCACCAAAGAAGTGGGATGTAAAGGTTCCAACTCAATCCTTCTTAATGTCGCTCTTCCTAAGTTTTGCACCTCTCCTTTTAATTGGATTCTTGCTCTTACTATTTATGGGAAATGCTCAAGGCGGCAATCGAGTATTTTCATTTGGTAAATCAAAAGCAAAACTTCAAACAAAAGAGATGCCTAAGAACACTTTTGCTGATGTTGCTGGCGCGGATGAAGCAGTTGCAGAATTAATTGAGATTAAAGATTTCTTAGCTGCGCCACAAAAATATCAAGACATTGGTGCAAAAATTCCAAAGGGAGTGCTTCTGTATGGCCCTCCGGGAACAGGAAAGACTCTGCTTGCTCGAGCTGTAGCGGGTGAAGCAAACGTTCCGTTCTATTCGATATCTGGCTCAGAATTTGTGGAAATGTTTGTTGGTGTTGGTGCATCACGAGTTCGCGATCTTTTTGCTCAAGCAAAAGCAAATGCCCCTGCAATTATCTTCGTTGACGAAATTGATGCAGTTGGTAGACAACGTGGAGCCGGCCTTGGCGGCGGACATGATGAGCGCGAGCAAACTCTTAACCAATTATTAGTTGAGATGGATGGCTTTGAAGCAAATGGCCAAGTTATTTTGATTGCAGCAACCAACCGGCCTGACGTTCTGGATCCTGCGCTTTTGCGTCCAGGAAGATTTGATCGCCAGATTCCAGTAGATCGTCCAGATCTAAAAGGTCGTTCCGCGATTCTTGCAGTGCATGCAAAGAATAAGCCGGTTGCAAAATCGGTTAATTTAGCGGACTTCGCAAAGCGCACACCAGGTTTTACTGGAGCAGACCTTGCAAATGTTTTGAATGAAGCAGCACTTCTTACCGCTCGTGAAAATTCTAAAGTCATTACAAACGCTGCTCTTGATGAAGCTATTGATCGAGTGATGGCAGGTCCACAACGTAAGACCAGATTAATGACTGAAGAAGAGCGAAGAATTACCGCGTATCACGAAGGTGGTCACGCCCTTGTCGCGCATGCGCTTCCGCATACTGATCCAGTTCATAAAATAACAATCATGCCGCGCGGTCGCGCCTTGGGTTACACAATGATCTTGCCGGATGAAGATCGTTACGCCACAACTCGAAACCAGATGCTAGATCAACTTGCTTACTCACTTGGTGGTCGCGCAGCTGAAGAGCTAATTTTTCATGATCCAACTACTGGAGCCTCAAACGATATTGAAAAAGCAACAAACCTTGCACGTGCCATGGTTACGCAATATGGAATGACAGAACGAATTGGCGCAATCAAACTTGGCGTAAGCGAAGGTGAACCATTCCTTGGTCGCAATTATGGACATCAACGAGATTATTCTGAAGAAGTAGCAGGAATTGTAGATCGCGAAATTCGTGCGCTGATTGAGAATGCTCATCAAGAAGCTTATGAAATTTTGGTTGCCAATCGAGAGATACTTGATGATTTAGTCGAAGTCTTACTTGAAAAAGAGACGTTGCTTAAAGATGAAATCGAATTAATTTTTAAGAAAGTTAGATTGGTTTCTAGGCGCCCAGCATGGACGGGTTCAGATTCACGAAAGCCAAGTAACCAACCACCTGTAGCGCTTTCACCAGCTAAGCCACAACCTCCAGTAGTTGAAGAGGAAGAGAAAGTTGTGCGCAAGGTCAAGAAGAAAGTAACTCCGCCAAGTGAATGAGATAACTCCAGTTTCTATGGGACCTCATGATGGCGGTGCCAAACGCGAGTTTGATCATGAACGTGCAGAAAAGGCTGTAACCGAATTACTTCTTGCTATTGGTGAAGATCCAACGCGTGAAGGTTTAAGAGATACACCAGCACGCGTAGCACGGGCGTTGCGTGAAAATTTTGCTGGTCTCTGGCAGAAGCCAGAAGAAGTTCTTTCAACAACTTTCGATATTGGTCATCGTGAATTAGTGATTGTTCGGGACATCGAAGTTTTCTCTCACTGCGAACATCATCTAACCCCGTTTCATGGGGTCGCACATATTGGCTATATCCCAGGAGAACGTGGCCAGATAACTGGACTTTCTAAGTTAGCAAGACTTGTAGATATGTATGCCAGACGTCCTCAAGTACAAGAACGTCTAACCTCACAAATTGCAGATGCAATGGTTGAAGTTTTAAATCCAGCTGGAGTAATTGTTGTAATTGATTGCGAACATTTGTGCATGTCGATGCGCGGAGTTAGAAAATCTGAAGCAAAGACAATAACAAGTGCGGTGCGCGGACAGTTGCGAGATCCAGCAACTAGGGCAGAAGCAATGAGTTTGATAACTTCTAACAGTCGATAACATGTCACAGCAACGAACTCTTGTAATGGGAATCTTGAATGTAACCCCTGATTCTTTTGCTGACGGCGGGCGACACTTTGATTTTGAATCCGCAATCAACCACGCAAAAACAATGATCTCGCAAGGTGTAGACATTATTGATGTTGGCGGTGAATCAACTCGGCCTGGAGCTGATCGAGTTAGTGAAGAGACCGAACGCGATCGAGTTATCCCGGTAATTACCGAGCTCGCAGAATTAGGCGTCACAATTAGTGTTGATACAACACGCGCGAATATTGCCCAGGCTGCAATTGGCGCCGGAGCAACAATAATTAACGATGTAAGCGGTGGCTTAGCAGATTCAAAAATGGCATCGGTAGTTGCAAGTAATTCAGCAATTCAATATGTGGTTATGCATTGGCGTGGACATTCAAAAGATATGGCTAAAGCCGCAACTTATAAGAATGT
>CAEZXV010000005.1_pt1 | contig 18122 bp, 19 predicted proteins | sample 7265341 | NCBI WGS metagenome assembly CAEZXV01 (sample SAMEA6813918, study PRJEB35770) | freshwater metagenome | biome: Freshwater; feature: Freshwater reservoir; material: water | place: Czech Republic | collected 2017-04-14 | depth 30m m | reverse complement strand
TCTCTACTAATTTTGCGCGCGCACCATAACCGCGTGCATCTACATACCAAGCAGAGTGATCTACTTTGCAACTAGTTGTTGCACCTGTTTTATTTACGCCATTAAATTCTGCGGTATAAAGCACATTGGTTTCGCCAAATTTTTCGTTATATGTGGCAACCGCACCAGGTTTATCTAAAATAGCTTGTGCCTTTAATTGATGGATGATCGCAGCATTTGATGATTTCTTCTCGGAAGTAGGTGTATTCGTTGGGCAGACACCAGTAACTTTTGTAACCCAGTTATATCCATAATTAGGTGTTCCAATATAAATCTTCCATGGTGCAACTGATTTAAGAGCATAGATAAGTGATGGTTCAAACCAACTTATCGGACCAATCGGTCCAGCCGCAGTATCAAATTTATGATAGTCATAAGCCATAATATTTAAGCGATCAATGTAATTTGAAATCTCTGGCCAGGCATAAAAGTAATACCCTTTTTTACCTGTTGTTGGATCAAGTAAATAAGGTGTCGTTACAGATAATAATTTATTATTAGCATGCAAGGTTGCAGCTAATTCTTGTATAAATTTTACCCAGCGCGGCTGAATGGTTGGCCAAGTCGCAATTTTATCTACAAAAGCAAAGCCCTCGAAATCTAGATCAATTCCATCATAATTATTTGCTGTTACTAAATCTGAAATTGTTTTCACTAAAGTTGTTCGATTCGCATCGCTGCCCATAATTTTTGAGAGCACACCTTCTGCGGTTCCATCAGTAATAGTTGGAATTACTTTTATTCCAAGGCTTTGGAGTGTCGCTATCGGTATTGATTTATCAATTGAGTTTTGGGTCGCGTATTTATCTTTTATAGTCGTTGCACTCGTGAGGGTGTACCAGAATGGCAATATTTGTCCGAACATTTCTGAATGCGCGACCACATAATCCATGGCCTGAATTTGGCCCTTCGTTGTATCGCCATACGTGCTGTAATCAGTCATCCACCCAGAGAAAATTTTACGAAGCTGGCGATCTTCTGCCGAAGCAGTTCCAAAAAGGCTTGTGGAAAAAATAAGTGAGATTGCTAATCCGGAAATTAGTGACCGGAGATTTCGCTTACTCATTCCTTCTTTAAGCCATCAAATATTTTTTTACAGATTGGGCAGATCGGAAATTTTTCTGGATCGCGACTTGGGACCCATTTCTTTCCACATAGCGCCCTAACTGGTTTTCCAGTTACTGCCGATTCCACAATTTTTTCTTTGCGGACATAATGCGCAAATCTTTCATGATCGCCATCTTCGTTTGAGAGTCGAGTATCTTCTTTCTCCAAGACATCAGAAAATGGCTGTAAATCGCCGATGCCTGGCGTTGATTTTGGTGTTCGGGTGAAGATTCCCATGATTCAAATTCTACCGAGGCGAACTCGTTTATTGGGTATTATTGAATAGTGAAAGACCTATTGCGCACCGAGCATCTGACTCGCAACGATGTTGAACTCATTCTTGATACTGCCGCGCAATTTGCAGCGAATCCATTTCGCTCAAAAGATGCCCTAGCAAATCAAACTGTCGCAATTTATATGACTAAATCTTCCACTCGAACCAGACTTGCTTCAGAAACTGCAGTCGCCCATCTTGGTGGCACTCCAATGTTTTTGCGCGGTGATGATCTACAAATTGGTCGTGGTGAAACTATTTCCGATACTGCGAAAATTATTAGTGGATTTGCGAGCGCACTCATAGTTCGCACATTCGCACAATCTGACGTTGATGAACTTGGTGCGCATTCAACAATTCCAGTTTTAAATGGTCTTACTGACACTGATCACCCAACTCAACTTCTAGCAGATTGGTTAACAATTCGCGAAGTATTTGGTTCTGATATTTCAGGTCGTAAATTTACCTATGTCGGCGATGGCAACAACATGGCTCATGCCTGGTTAACAATGGGCGCGATTATGGGGGCTCATGTTGTAGTGGCAACTCCAAGCGGTAAATGGGCACCTGATAAATCTGCGATTGATACCGCAACAAAAATTGCGAGTACTACCGGTGCCAGGATAGAAGTTTTGACTGATCCAGAAGCTGCTGCAAAGGACGCAAGTGTTTTGTATACAGATGTCTGGATGTCGATGGGTGATCTTGAAGAAGTTCGGGCTGAGAAATTAAAAGCCCTTGCGCCATTTGCTATAACGCAAAACCTCATGTCCCTAACATCCTCAGATTCAATATTCATGCACTGTCTTCCTGCACACCGCGGCGAAGAGGTGGCGGCCGAAGTAATTGACGGCCCGAAGTCGGTTATCTGGCGTGAAGCTTTTCACCGTCGCACAACCATTCAGGCAATTCTTTACCATCTTGTCCGCGGGGAGATTGAGGGTAACCTCTAAATTATCCGTTTCAATTGCGAATTGAACGGGATTAGGCACTAATCTTTGTGAATGCGAATAGCCGTAGCTAAAGAGATCCGGTCTGGCGAAGCACGTGTAGCACTCGTTCCAGACATCATTTCCAAATTAACAAAAGCTGGCCTTGAGGTCGTAATCGAATCTGGAGCCGGTGTTGCATCGGGATTTCCTGATTCGGAATACACGGCCGCTGGTGCAATCGTTAAGAGTGGCAATGTAATAAGTGATGCTGATGTTGTTGCCGCAGTTACTGCGCTATCACCAGATCAGATGAAGAGCCTAAAAAAGGGCGCTCTGACTGTTTCATTCTTATCTCCTACAACTTCTGTTGATTCGATTGAGGCTGCTGCAAGTGCCGGTGTAACTGCGCTCTCACTTGAATTAGTTCCTCGTATATCCCGTGCGCAGTCAATGGATGCGCTAACTTCGCAAGCACTTTGTGCCGGATATCGCGCCTCACTTGTTGCAGCAGAACTTTCTCCAAGATTCTTTCCACTATTAATGACTGCAGCCGGAACTGTTACTCCTGCACAGGTTGTAGTCCTCGGTGCAGGTGTTGCGGGTCTACAAGCAATTGCGACTGCAAAAAGATTAGGTGCAGTAGTTAGCGCTTATGACGTTCGCCCATCATCGGCTGATGAAGTTAAATCTATGGGTGCGAAATTTATTACGCTAGAACTTGAAGCCCTTGAGGGTGCCGGTGGTTATGCCCGCGAGATGACAGAAGAGCGAGCAGCAAAACAACGTGAACTCTTAACACCATATCTGGCTTCAGCTGATGTAGTTATAACAACTGCAGCAGTTCCAGGTCGCCCAGCACCAAGACTAGTTACTGGTGAAATGGTTTCGGCAATGAAATCAGGCGCAGTAATAGTTGATCTTGCAGCTGAAACCGGCGGTAACGTTGAAGGCAGCAAGCCTGGCGAAACAATCACAACGCAAAGCGGTGTTGTTATTTGGGGCGGAAAAGATGTTCCAAGTCAATTGCCGTATCACGCATCAATGTTGTTCTCGCGAAACGTCGTAAACCTCTTATTGCTTATGACAAAAAGTGTTGAAGGAAAGCCAACAGGAGATGTGATCCCTGACTTCTCTGATGAAATTATTGATGCAGCAACTCTTACTCATGGCGGCTCTCGTCGCACTCCGGAGGGCAAGAAATGACAACTATGGCAATCCTGACAATTTTCGTACTTTCAGTATTCGTAGGATTTGAAGTTGTATCTAAAGTTTCAACCACGCTTCACACTCCACTTATGTCTGGTGCAAACGCTATTCACGGAATCATCTTGGTAGGTGCGATTCTTGTAGCCGACGGTGCAACAAATACTTTAGAAACCACGTTAGCCATTCTTGCCGTTGTCCTTGCAACCATAAATATGGTGGGTGGCTTTGTAGTTACAGATCGAATGCTGGAGATGTTTAAGGGGAAGGGTGGTAAAAAATAATGAATTCAAATATTTACGCTCTTCTAGGATTAGGTGTAGCTGTCTCCTTCGTGATGGCGCTTAAGGGCTTATCTGCTCCTAAAACTGCACGTCGCGGAAATCTAATTGGCGCCTTTGGCGCGACCGTAGCAACAATCGTTGTTTTTTTTGATCCAACATCTAAAGAACATCACAACACCCTTCTAATTATTGGGGCCATCGCCTTTGGTGTAATCGTTGGCGTTCCTGCTGCTCGTAAGATTCAAATGACGCAGATGCCACAACTAGTTGCACTCTTCAATGGTGTTGGAGGTGGCGCTGCAGCACTTGTAGCAATCGTCGAATATCTAAATTTGAGCGCAGAAGGTAAACCCTCTACTGCGAATCTAATCGCAACAGTTTTCACAGTAATCGTTGGCTCTACTTCATTCTCGGGTTCAGTAATTACCTTCATGAAGTTGCAAGAACTTATGACTACTCGTCCAGTAGTTTTCCCAGCTGGTCGCTTTGTTATAGCCGCAACATTGGCTGGCGTTTTAGCATCTGGCGGCTGGACAATTGCATCTGGTGGAAACACTCCACTGTTAGTTATGGCCTGTTTATCACTGCTCTTTGGTGTTCTATTCGTGCTTCCAGTTGGTGGCGCAGATGTACCAATTGTTATCTCGCTATTAAATGCGTTTACCGGTTTAACGGTTGCGGCTAGCGGATATGTTCTTCAATCAACGCTGCTCATTGTTGCAGGAACACTTGTTGGTGCATCCGGAACTATTTTGACTCGCTTAATGGCAGATGCAATGGGTCGTTCACTCTTTGGAACTTTGTTTGGTGCATTTACTGCAAAGCCACAAGCTGCTGCAGAAGCTGGCGAAGCTCGCCCAGTTAAATCTGGCTCACCAGATGACGTAGCAATTCTTTTGAACTATGCCCAACGCGTTGTAATTGTTCCTGGTTTCGGTCTAGCTGTAGCACAAGCACAACACACAGTTCGTGAACTCGCAGATCTGCTAGCTACAAAAGGTGTTGAAGTTGCATATGGAATTCACCCAGTTGCTGGTCGAATGCCTGGACATATGAACGTATTGCTTGCAGAAGCTAATGTTCCTTACGAACAACTTGTTGAAATGGAAGAGATCAACCCGACATTTCCGCAAACTGACGTTGTTCTAGTTGTTGGTGCAAATGACGTAGTAAATCCAGCGGCTAAGACAACACCTGGTTGCCCAATTTATGGAATGCCAATTCTTGATGTTGCTAGCGCAGGAAATGTTATTTTCTTGAAGCGATCAATGCGACCAGGATTTGCCGGCATCGAAAATGATTTGCTTTACGATGCAAAAACAACCTTGCTCTTTGGTGATGCGAAAGATTCGCTAACTAAAGTAGTTAGCGCGCTAAAGAACCTTTAATTAATTTCCTTCTACAACTTGTGTTGGTGCACCATGCACATCAAGTGCGCCACCAAGCTTCACACCTGCCCCACTTCGGTTAAGGGTTTTATCTGGCGCCACATGCTCTGCCGGAACAGTTCCCAATAATCCTTTTTGGAAGTCATCAAAAGCCTTTAAAACCTCGGCTTTAGTATTCATAACGAATGGGCCCATCCAGGCAACGCTCTCTTTGATTGGCTGACCACCAAGAATTAATACATCCATTTCAGGGGATCGTGATTCTTGAGTTGGATCAGCCTGCACAACTATGGTGTCACCTTCACCCATCACAGCTAGTTGTCCCATGTGAACTGGATGTTTAATATCGCCGACAGTTCCATGACCGTTCAAAGTGTAGATAAGTGCGTTGTAATTCTTATTCCATGGCAACTCAAGCTTTGCACCAGGTGCAAGTGTTGCGTGCACAATTGAAATAGGTGTCTGAGTTGAACCAGGGCCGAGATTTCCTGCGACCTCACCGGCAATAACTCTAATTAATGTTCCGCCATCACTTGAAGCAAGTAGTTTCACATCAGATGCACGTAGATCTTGATAAGCAGGTTTTGACCATTTCTTTTCTGCAGGCAAATTAACCCAGAGTTGAAAACCATGAAATAAGCCACCGCTCATTACTAAATGCTCAGGCGGTGTTTCAATATGCAAAATTCCAGCACCAGCAGTCATCCATTGAGTATCACCATTTGTAATAGTTCCACCGCCGCCGTGATTATCTTTGTGATCAAAGATGCCATCAATAATGTAGGTAACTGTTTCAAAACCGCGATGTGGGTGCCATGGTGTTCCCTTTGGTTCACCTGGCGCATATTCAACTTCACCCATTTGATCTAAGTGAATAAATGGATCGAGTTCGGCTAAATCAACGCCAGCAAATGCACGTCGAACTGGAAATCCTTCACCTTCAAAACCTTGCGGCGCAGTAGTAACACTTTTAACACCACGGACGCGAGCTGTTGGATCTGCAATGACTCTAGGCAGAATTGTTATGTCAGCTACGGTTATTGCAGGCAATCGAGTTCTCCTTTGAAGTATTCAATAACCCTATGTTAGTTGAATATTCAACCAATTCAAGTTGAAAATCCGAATCCCCCACTACCCTTTAACTTATGAGATTACGCAAGCTTCTATTGGGACTCCTTCTTGCTTGCACTCTTGTTTTAACAGGCTGCGGTTTGCCGTCAGGAAATGAACGCCCAGATGATTCAAAATTGCGTGACGGAATAAAACTTCTCCTTACCCAGTTTGAATCGAAGTATCCAAAACTCGTTAACTGGAATACGGCAAAAGTGAAAGCGCAAATCTCGCAACGTTTACCGCAAGGGGTCGCGACAGAGGCTGGATGGACTTTAAGATGGCAGGCAAATAATCCAGGTGAATTAAGTAGTGTTGTTATACCTTGGATAATTCTTGCGCAATATCCAACGAAGTTCGCAAAGGATGTTGCCAGTTATTCTGGCGGTGAGCCAGTAGCTGCTGGCATTGCAGCACAGATTACTAAACTCCAACAAGATAGTTTTGGAAGCACTTTCTTCGCCGCAGTTGTCGACCAACGCATTTCCAAAATAGATGGCAGCTGGCTAATTTTCACCACAGTCCCTTATCTGCCAGTAACAGATCCCGCCTATGGATATGCTCAATCAATCAAAGGCAAGTGGGAAATAATTGATTTTGGAACCGCAACAGTTGGATGTAATAAAGTTCCAACTAGAGTTCAAAGTGAATTTGGATTTACCTGTCCACCGAAATAAATTTCGCAGGGTTTTCCGCAAAACTGTCAGCGCACCCCTGCATGCAGAAGTAATAGTCTTTGCCATTTAATTTATAAGTTGCTGGAGCATCTGAAATCCGCACCTGCATGCCACACACCCAATCTTTGGCAAATTCTTGATTCTCACCATTACTTACTTGAGTGCGATACATCCAATAAACCCAGATAATCAATAGCAGCGCAAATACGTTGAGAATTGTCGTGTAATTAAAACCAATGGAATTCGAATGTGACATTTGATGGCTTGGAGCGGGAATTTGGCCAAGAGCGCTGAATATTCCTTCGGTTATAAAACCGCTTAGGCTCATTACTAACCAAAAAACCAGGGTTAATCGAATAGCTAATTTAAGACCGTAGTACTTTCGATAAATTAGAACTAATGGAAGCGAAACTAAATCCGCAAAGATAAATGAAATTGTTCCGCCAAAAGTTATGCCACCATGCCAAAGGGCTGCGGCAAGTGGAACATTGCCTACGGAGCAGACGAAACTTATAAAAGCTATTACAGGTCCGATAATTGCATTTTCAATGCTAGAAATAACTCCGCGATCTGAGAGAAAGAGCGCGCTCCAAAAAGACGCTGGAACCAATTTTGCAGCTAACCCCGCGACCAAGAACCCAATCACGAGTTCGACGCGAAGCATTTTGAAATCACCAATTGTGTAACCAGCAGCATCGTGCCAGGTAGCACGTTGCTCTCCGTTTGAATGATCTAGCGCTTCAAAGTTTTCCCGTGAATTAGCTATTAGATGAGCTGGAATTAATTTAGGGATCAAGAGCTTCAAAAGCAGAATCATTATTGCGCCACCAATAAATTCTGCGACAGCAAATTGCCAACCCATCAAAATCCATAGAACTAAGCCAAGTTCAATTACTAAATTTGTACTAGCAAACATAAAGACTATTGAGGCTGTGAAATTGGCTCCTTTGGCGAATAAACTCTTTGCAAGTGCACTTGCTGAATAAGAGCAAGAAGAACTAATAACGCCAAAGAAGGATGCTTTAAAAATACTTTTAAAACTGGAATCTCCCAATTGTTCGCGCATAGCTTTTCGCGATACAAATGCCTGCACTGCGCCAGAAAGTGTGAACCCAATTACCAGAGCCCAAAAGGTATGGAAGAACATCCACCAAGCTTCAATTAATCCATCAAGAATTATTTTGGTTTCCTCAAACTTTCATGACTAACATCTTTTGATTTTTCGTGAATCTTTCGAATTTGAAGTTCGAGCGCTGTTACTGCCTTATCAAATGCTGCGAGATCATTAAAGCCCGCACCCTCTGCCCGCATGAATGGCCCTGCCCCTGTTGTGGTTAAGTGCACCTCGTGCGAAGACTTTCCAAAGCGGGGATTAGCTTCATGTTTAACTTCTACTTTAATGCTTTCAACTTTCACACTAAATCGATCAAGGGACTTTAGTTTTTCGGTAGCTATTTCTCTGAAATCTTCAGCCAAGTTTGCATTTCTGGCATGTATAACGATTTCCATGAGGACTCCTACTCAAATCGATAATTCAAATATGTAGTTTTAATTACCTCTTTAAGTTACACCAAATTGCTAAATCTGGCAGTAGGATTTGAGTGAAATGAATCGCCTACGAGAATTTATTCCGAGCTCAGCAGATTATAGAAGTGCTCGCACTTACTGGCGAAAGGATTTACTGGCCGGCGTGACGGTCGGAATTGTCGCTCTCCCACTAGCTCTTGCATTTGGAATAACAACTGGGGCTGGAGCGGGTGCTGGATTAATAACTGCGATTCTTGCCGGACTTATTGCAGCTATTTTTGGTGGCTCTAACTTTCAAGTTAGTGGCCCTACAGGCGCAATGACAGTTGTTCTAGTTCCAATAGTCAGTAAATATGGAGTTGAATCTTTAATCCCATTAGGTTTCTTTGCTGGTCTATTGACGTTGCTACTAGGGCTAATTCGAGCAGGATCAATAATCAATCGAGTTCCTTGGCCAGTGATGGAAGGCTTCACCCTTGGTATTGCAATTGTGATTGCTCTCCAACAATTTCCAACAGCACTTGCAACTCCATCCATTGATGGCGGGCGTACTGTTGCAACAGCCTGGAAAACGATAAAGGGAGCGCTAGATAGCGGTTTGAATTATTCAGCCATATTTGTTGTTGCGCTTACTCTGATTATTAAATTTACTTATCCAAAAATCGCTCATAGATTTAAGTTTCACATTCCAGCCAGCTTTATGGCAATTCTTATTAGCTCATTAATTGTCGCCACCTTCGGCATAAACGTACCTACTGTTGGAGATCTACCAAAGGCAATTTTCCATATCGAGAAATTTTCACTATTTGGGCTCGGTATTTATCAATTATTAACCGCAGTAATATCTATCGCTTTATTAGCTTCTATTGAATCACTTTTATCGGCGCGAGTTGCTGATCAAATGTCTCACATTCATGAAGCCAAAGATAGATACCAACCAAATCGTGAACTCTTTGGCCAAGGTTTAGCGTCTATGGCTTCATCACTAGTTGGCGGCATGCCAGCCACTGGAGCTATTGCTCGTACTGGAGTTAATATTCGATCTGGCGCAAAATCTCGTTTATCTGCAATATTTCACGCCATATTTTTGCTTGCCGTTGTTCTAATACTCTCTCCAATAATTTCCAACATCCCAACCACTGCTCTCGCTGGAGTATTGCTCGGAACTTCTTATCGGATGGCCAGCCCGGCAAATTTACGAGAAATATTGCGTACAACCAAACTTGATTCCTCGATTTTATTGGTCACAGCTCTGATTGTTATTTTTGTAGATTTAATTTGGGGAATTGCAATTGGAACTGTCCTCTATTTTATATTTACTAAACTAAAACGGAAGTAAGTAAATAATTAGCGTGATTGTTAGCGCTAATGAAAGTGCTTGAACTAAAATAGAAATTGCGGTTTTGCGATCCGCTGCTCTGTCTTGTGGAGATGCAACTCTTGATAATTTACCAAGTGAACCAAAATTGAAAGTTCCCATCAAGCCAAAAGCAAGACAGAATTTGCGGCGAGACTGAATAAATCCAACTGAAAAAATAAGGGCAGGAACAAAAACTCCAAAACGAGCACTTCGATCAGCGCTGACACTTACTAATCCAATAGTTGTAGAAATCGTAAGTATTAGGCCGATTAACGCAACGAATTGCCTACGTCTAATTTCGCCTTTTCCGATATTGCAGCTACCGGCAATGTAATCCATTTAATTAAACAGTTTCGCGGTCATCATCCGCAAATACTTCATGATCGTCATCGCCACTTTGAGCGACCCAATCAAATGCGGCCTTTAGCGCTGCAGCAATTACTGCAAGAAATGTAAGTGCAGCTACTAAGCGGCGAAAGGCTTTAATCATGTGACAAATCTACCTTACGACTTCGCGCTCTGCGCTTCGAGAACTGCGGCAGCAGCATTGTGTCCTGGAATTCCACTGACACCACCACCTCGAATTGCACCGGCTCCGCATAAGTAAAGATTTGGAATCTCGGTTTCAACGCCCCAACCTGGCTCATCGCCATCTTCCCTAAAGGGCATTGAAAGATCCTTATGGAAAATATTGCCGCGTGGAAGTCCTATTTCTTCGTCCAAATCCAACGGACTCTTTATCTCAATACATAACGAACCATCAGAATTTTTAGCTAGGCAACTTTCTATAGGATCAACTAAATACTCATTTAATTGGGAGATCAGGCCTTCCAAAATAATTGCCTTAGCCCTTTTATTATCTCTTTCAAAAAGTGCTGCAGGCGTATGCATTCCAAAAAGCGTAAGTGTATGAAATCCCTTTTCAATCAAATCGTCACCAAGAATTGAGAGATCAGAGAGGGTGTGGCAATACATCTCAGCTGGAATCTTCGTAGGAATTTTTCCACTTGCTGCTTCGTCATATGCTAATTGGAAATCTGAATATCTCTCATCGAAGTGAAATGTTCCAGCAAAAGCCAATTTAGGATCGGTTCCGCATTTTAACCTTGGCAACTTGGTGAGCAACATATTTACTTTTACTTGGCTGCCATCAAGGGTTTTTGGCGGCTTTGTTCCTAAAATATTTGCAAGCTTTCCAGGTGCCAAATTTGCGAGTAAGTATTTGCTTTTGAAGCTCGCGTTCTTGCTTGTAGTTGTAAAAACACCATCACCCTTAGAAATACTAGTAACTTCGCTGTCGACAACAAATTTAACACCAAGTGAATTAGCCAATTCGATTAACTCAGATACAAGTGCCCCCATTCCCCCTCTGGGCACTTTCCAATCGCCAGTTCCGTTACCAATTAGATGGTATAGAAAACAAATATTTGCAGTTAAATCTTTAGCATCTGAGAATGTTCCAATTAGACCATCGGTTAACACGATTCCGCGCACTAAATCATCATCAAATCTCGTCTCTAAAACTTTACTTAATGGCTCTTCAATAATTTCATCCCAGATCTTGTGACTTACTTTCTCTCTCAGCTCAGTGCGGGTTGGCAATTTACTCAACATTGTTGGCGCAATTACATCAGCAAGTTTTTGAACGTCGGCATAAAAGGATTCCCATGCAGCTAGTTCGCTATCGCCATTGGTAATCGCTTTGAAGTCACTCTTTGTCTGACCGCCAAGTCCCCTAGTTATAAGGAGCCCAAGATTTTTATCTACAAAATTTTCGGGCGTGAAAGAGGAAACTGATCTTTCAATAGTTTCAAATTTAAGTCCTAAATCCGTGACGATTTTATCTGGAAGCAACGAGACTAAATAAGAATATCTAGATAATCGAGCTTCATACTCGGGGAAGACTTTCTGACTCACAGTTGCGCCGCCAAGAGAACTATTCTTCTCGAGGATTGCGACGCTCAATCCTGCTTTAGCTAAGTAGCAAGATGCGATTAACGCATTGTGTCCGCCGCCAATTATTACGACATCGAAATCATTTGACACAGGAAAGTATCCTCGAAATTGCCTCTTCGATTATTTCTTCACTAGTAGCAAAGTTCAAACGTACAAATTGCCCAGATTCTGGACCAAAAGTTATTCCAGAATTAACTGCAACTTTTCCAGTTGCAAGTAGAACCTCTGCTGGATTTTCGCCAAAGCTTAGCGCTGTTAAATCTAGCCAAGCTAAATAAGAACAGTCCGGAATTCGATAGCCGACAGTAGGAAGATGTTGAACTAATAATTTTTGAAGGAACTTACGATTGCTATCCATAGTTTCAAGTGCGCTATCTAGCCAATCAGAACATTCATAAGCAGTCGCAGATGCAATTGCGCCAAAGAGTGAGGCTCGGTAGTGAACTGCCATTGGCATTGATTTTGCGCGGTTAAATTGCTTTGGATGAGCAGTAATTATTGTTGCGCACTTGAGGCCAGCTAAATTCCAGCTCTTACTAGCCGCAGTCACACAAATTCCCACTTCTCGCGCAGTGTCACTTACCGCCAAGAATGGAACGAAATCTGACGCTTTATATGTGAGTGGAGCATGAATCTCATCGCTAAAAACGGTCACATCGTATTTCTTTGCTAATTCTGCAAGTGCCGCAAGTTCATCTCTAGAAAATACTGTGCCAACTGGGTTATGAGGACTACATAAGAAATGTGCTTTAACGCCTGCGGCATATCCACGTTCTATTGCTGCTAAATCAATCGTGTAGTGCAAGCCATCTTTTGTAAGTGGTGCATCATAAGATTTGCATTTCAATTCTGCGATCCAATTATTCATATTGTGATAAACCGGTGAATTAATCATTATTAGATCGCCCGCGCTCACAACAGTTCTAGCCATCTCAACCATGCCAACTCCAACATCGGTTGCGGTAAAAACCTGTTCTGGATCAATCTCCCAGCCCCATCGCGCCTTTGCGAATTTAGCAAGATTGATTCCTAGTTCTGGAATTGGCCCCAAATATCCGGTATCAGAACCCTTAATCATTTCGCTAAGAACATCGCGAATTGGTTTAGCAATCTCAAAATCCATTTCGGCAACTGGTAACGGCAAGATTTCAGTTGGAAATTCACGCCATTTAGCGCTCTTACGAAGTTGTAATTCGGATAAAGGTAGCGCTGAAAGTTTTGGCATCACTACTCTTTCCGTGTTTTGAGCAAACTTAAAATGGCGGTAAAAGTTAAGGTGACGATAATGAAACCTAAGCTGACTTGAAGTGAAATATGGGGAATTTTGAAGCTGCCAATGTGATCCCAATGTTGGGAATGAAGGGCCTCGATTAATAGCTTGATACCAATAAATGCAAGAATCGCAGATAGTCCTTCAGTTAGATAAACCAACTTCTTCATAAGGCCGCCGATAAGGAAATAAAGTTGACGCAATCCCATGAGTGCAAAAATATTTGCTGTAACGATTATGTAAGGATCTTTTGTTAGCCCAAAGATTGCAGGAATCGAGTCAAAGGCAAAGAGCACGTCAGTCATAGCAATTGCTACTAAGGCTAATGTAAAAGTAGAGGCGCCTTTGCGGCGAAGATAGGAGATGAATCGACCCTCTTCCCACTCCTCTTCTTCGCTCTCTTTTATCAAGGTGTAAGCGGTGTAAATAAGGAAGGCACCAAAGAAGAAAAAGACCCAGGAAAATTTACTAACAATTACTGAACCCAGAGCAATAAAACCACCACGCATTAAAAGCGAGGCTGCGATACCAAAGAGAAGAACTAATTGCTCTTTCTCTTTTGCAACTTTTAGCCTTGCAAGAATCAGCACGAAAACAAAAAGATTATCGAAGGAGAGCGAGTACTCAGTTAACCAACCAGCGAAGAATTCCTTCTGCGCCTGGGCATCAGCCCAGTGACCGAGTGAGATTCCAAAAATTACGGCCAGCGCAATATAAAAAATGGTCCATCTAGTAGCCGTTCCAAGTGATGTTTCAGTATTGCGCTGGCGAAATGCCATGGCAAAGTCAAAACTTAAAACTAGAAGGAGAGCAACTATCGTAATTTCCCAAACGCCTAAACTCATGGCTCGTAAAATACATTAGTTTTGAAGATTAAACATCTAAAAGGCCAAAACTATGATGTAAATGGCACCCCGGTGCTCGAATGACAGTCATAACCGTTTGGATTCTTAGCTAAGTATTTCTGGTGATATTCCTCGGCTAACCAATAAGTGTGTGGATCGGCACTTTCAATTTGAGTCACAATCTTGCCTATGCCTTGTTCATCCAGTAAAGCTTGGTAAATATCTCGAGTTTCTAACGCCTCTTGAAATTGCTCATCAGATGTTGTGAAAATTGCACTTCGATATTGCGTTCCAATATCGCCACCTTGCTGGTTTAGTGAAGTCGGATCATGCATCACCCAAAATTCTTCAAGTAATCTGCGATAGGTAATTAAGGCTGGATCAAATTTAACGCAGACCATTTCTGCATGATTTGTTACACCAGTACAAACTTGTTCATAAGTTGGATTTTCTCGAACTCCACCCATATATCCGACACTTGTCTCCAGCACTCCTGAGAGTTGCCAAAATCGTCGTTCGGCTCCCCAGAAGCAACCAGTTGCAAAATAAGCTTCATTCATGGCGTAATCATTTCAGATTATTTCAAGATCGAGTTAAATCGCTACAATTGCCAGGCAAATAACAAAAACTCACTGCGCCCCCGTAGCTCAGTGGATAGAGCACCGCCCTCCGGAGGCGGGAGCGCAGGTTCGATTCCCGCCGGGGGCACAAATCACATAATCAATTATCAAATGTCCTTGTTATGTCTGCGAATTCACGGGAGAATACAACTTGTGTAAATGACAGTAATTGTCTTTTACTTCCCCGATTTACGAATAATTCTTTAAAAGGAGCCCACTAAAAATGGACTGGCGCCATCAATCTGCTTGCCGTGATGAAGATCCGGAACTATTTTTTCCGGTCGGCAACACTGGCCCAGCTCTGGCCCAAATTGAAGAAGCGAAAAAAGTTTGTAATCGCTGCATTGTTAAAGAGCCATGTCTTGCCTGGGCACTTGAGAGCGGACAAGATGCCGGAGTATGGGGCGGACTTTCTGAAGATGAACGTCGCGCACTTAAGCGTCGTGCGGCACGTAATCGCGCTCGCCAATTAGAGAACCAAAACAGCTTCTAATTTTAGAACTTCTATTATTTTAGAACTTCTATTATTTTAGAACTTTAAAACAGCCTGGGTTTCACTTCCCACGCGCACCAATTCGATACTTCCCTTTAACTCATTCTCGGTAAGCGTCTTAACAATTTGCAGACCCAGGTTTGAAGATTGATCCCAATTAAAGTCGGTCGGCAACCCAACACCATCATCAATAATCTTAACTACGCACTGCGATGCTGTTCTTGAAATCTCGATTCGCAATTTCTCGCCGGAATTAGCTAACCCATGTTCTAGGGCATTATGAATCAGTTCGGTAATCACCAGAGCAAGTGGTGTTGCTATTTGTGAATCAAAGGTGCCAAATGATCCTAATTTTTCCACGTTAATTTTATGAGTGCTAAGTTCGATTGCATTGTGGACGATTCGATCGTAAACCTCATCGAAGGCAACGGATTCAGTTGAACTATTTGAAAGCGTCTCGTGAACAATTGCGATTGAAGCTACGCGGCGAACTGCTTCTTCCAAAGCCAATTTTGCATTTACATCTTCAACTCTGCGGGACTGCAGGCGAAGAAGTGCTGAAACTGTCTGCAGATTATTCTTAACTCGATGGTGAATCTCTCTGATTGTTACATCTTTAGTAATTAAGGCGCGGTCTCTTCTGCGCAATTCAGTAACGTTGTGAAGTAGAACAATCGCACCAATATGGTCAGAACCTGCAACCAATGGCATGACCAATAAGTCAAAGATTCCGCTTTCATTTTCAAATTCTTCACGGCGCAAATTCTTACCGCTCATGATGCTGCGCCAAGATTCATCAGTTGGAATACTCAAATTTGGTTTAACGCTTTCAATTACATCACCCAGTTGATGACCTTCAAGTTCTCCGCTCCACCCAGCACGGTTAAATGCCGATCTCGCATTTGGACTTGCGTACGTAATTAAGCCATTTGCATCAAGTCGAATTAATCCATCGCCAACTCTCGGGGCGGACTCTGATCTATAAAAACTATTTTGAAGAGGGAAAGTTCCTTCAGCAACCATCTGATAAATCTTGTGCGCAATTTCGCGATAATTTAACTCTAGGCGTGATGGTGAGCGCATGAGATCAGCATTTCTGTGGCGAGAAATGACTGCAATAACTCGACCATCAAAAAATACCGGGACCGTCTCTTCTTTAATGAGAATTTCTCCGACCATTTCAGCGTCAGAATCTCTATCAATTTCACCAGTTGAGAGCGCTCCATCAATTCTTGGATTGCTTCCCCAATTAATTACATTTCCAATTACATCATGTGCGAATACAGTCGCTGCAGTTGTAGGTCGAATATGCGCCATTGCGATGTGCCCGTCTGGCCACGATTGATAATTTTTACGTTTTGGAATCCAGAGAATTAAATCCGCGAAAGATAAATCCGATAGCAATTGCCATTCCGCAAGAAGTTCCATTAAGCGAGCACGATCTTCATTTGTAAGCGCAGATTGCGAGGAGATTAATTCATCAACGCTAAGCATTGAGCCTCCCTGCGGTTGAAAATCACTGGATTAGTTATTTTACGACAAGTGCGATCCTACCAATCTCTGCGATTGTCTTACCAAAAGCGTTCTCGCGCTTGGCTGGAAGGGCTAGGTTCGTATTGATTTCTTCATTATTTGGCAGGATAAAGGAGATTTCACCGTTACAGATTTTTGTAAATCTATTGGCCAGCGCCCTGCCTTCTCGTGTACTTCTAGATTGATTCAAAATATAGATGATGGGTAGCTTTCGAAGTAGCACCGGAAATTGTGAAATGAACTGTTCGAGTCTGATCAGGCTTAATCCATTAGATTTACAGAGATAAATTAGTGTGGTCGTTTCTTCTAGCGTGCGATTTATGAAACCCGCCTGCCATCTCCGATCATTTACTACCTCTTCTAGCGGAGGCAATGGCCCAAGATCCACGACAGCGATATGCGATTGGTCTGCGATTATGGCTTCACTAGATTTATTGAGTGTAGAAACATTCACCAAGGAGAGATTTTCACAACTCTTAATTGCACGGCCAAGTAAATAGTCAAGGGATGGGGCTCGGATATCAGCATCGTAGATTTGAACCTTCGTGTTTTGCGCTAAATAGTTTGCAATATTTAATGCGACAGAACTTCTTCCAGGTGCTCCCACTGTTCCGGTAATGGTTATGACACATGGCTGAATGGGTTGGACTGGCTGAATGGGTTGATTCACCAAGTTACTTGCCGACTCTCTCTCATTTGTAATATTCGGAGAGATGATTAGAGGCAGGCGAAGCTGTCCCCTTATATGGGTCATCAATTTATGTGAATTTGTTTCGATGCTATCTATGCAGATATGAGTCACTTTCGGCGTTAAGAATTGATTCAATAGTTCTTGACTGAAGTCGGGTAGATCGCTCTTATATATAACAACAGTGCGCAGCGCTTCTGTTCGCTCTTCTAAAAATGTACTTAAACCCGACATATCAATTGCACGAAAAATTATGCTCCAACCTTGGCTGAAGAGAAGTTGAGATACAAAATCTTCACAATCAGCATCGCTAATTGCTGTAATTACTTGCAGTTGAGGAATTTCAGATTGCACTTCGAACCACCACAATTCTTGAATCCTTCAAAGCTGAAAGTAGGTTCACAACATCGAATTCTGGAATTTTTAACACTATGCCAATCTCCCCGCCCATATCTTTTGATTTCTGGTCAATACTTTCGACAGAAACTCCTTCGCAAATAAGATCGCCTTTCGGCAAGTAATAGACGTCAACGATTTGGCCCGAAAGTAGGTCACTTGGTAAATCATTTCGTGCGATCCGAAGTGGGACACTTTTCACGGACTCTCCGTTAAAGGAAAGCGCCAATGCGCTGCGAGGAATTAGCTCGCCTTTAGCAATTCTTCTATTTGAAACTCCTTTCTGAATTGGTGTTTTAGAAGATAAATATTTGTTGATTGAATCAGGAAGAAATACTTTTACAGGGTTGGTATTTGCACTATTTATTGGATCTCCTGCCGCAATCTCCGAGCCTGCCGCCCATACTGTTACGGATTGAT
>CAEZXV010000004.1_pt1 | contig 26946 bp, 24 predicted proteins | sample 7265341 | NCBI WGS metagenome assembly CAEZXV01 (sample SAMEA6813918, study PRJEB35770) | freshwater metagenome | biome: Freshwater; feature: Freshwater reservoir; material: water | place: Czech Republic | collected 2017-04-14 | depth 30m m | reverse complement strand
TACATGTTGTCCTCGGGCATCGCGTCCAGCATCTGGGAGTTCGTGAACTTTTGCGCGATAAATTCTTCCCTTATTTGTAAAGAAAAGTAGCCAGTCGTGAGTAGATGCAACAAAGAAATGTTCAACTAAATCATCTTGCTTAAGAGCAGCACCCTTTACGCCTTTGCCACCACGTCTTTGTGAGCGATATAAATCAGCCTTTGTGCGCTTGGAATAACCGGTTTTCGTAATAGTTACAACAACACTTTGATCGGGAATCAGATCTTCAACAGATAGGTCTGAGTCGCCAGCAATTATTTGGGTGCGGCGTTCATTGCCATATTTAGCTGTTAGCTCTTGTAATTCCGTCTTGATAATTTCGCGTTGCTTGGCTTCGGATGCCAAAATGCTATTTAGTTCAACAATTTCAGCCATCAAACCTTCGTATTCGTCGTTAATTTTTTGGCGTTCAAGGGCGGCAATACGACGAAGTTGCATATCTAAAATTGCATTTGCTTGGATCTCGTCGACATCAAGAAGTTTCATCAAGCCGGTTCGAGCTTCTTCAGGAGTTCTAGAAGCTCGGATTAAGGCAATCACAGCATCTAATGCATCTAGCGCTTTTAGATAGCCGCGCAAAATGTGTGCGCGTTTTTCGCGTTCTTGCAATCTATATTTAGTCCGTCGAACGATTACTTCAATTTGGTGTTCGATGTAATAGCGGATGAATTCATCAATGCGAAGTGTGCGCGGGACACCATCAACCAAGGCAAGCATATTTGCGCCGAATGAATCTTGAAGTTGAGTGTGTTTGTAAAGGTTATTTAAAATTACTTTTGGAATTGCGTCGTTTCGGAGAACAATTACCAAGCGCTGGCCAAGACGCTCGTTGCCTTCGTCGCGAACATCTGCAATACCTTTGATGCGACCATCTTTTACGAGTTCAGCAATCTTTAGCGCTAAATTATCTGGGTTTACTTGATATGGAAGTTCAGTAACTACAAGACATGTTCGCTTATTAATTTCTTCAACTTCAACAACTGCGCGCATAATGATTGAACCACGGCCTGTTCGATAAGCATCTTCGATTCCTTGGCGACCAACAATTAAAGCTTTAGTTGGAAAATCTGGTCCTTTGACAATCGTTAAAAGTTTTTCAAGTAAATCTTTAGGATCTGCTTCTGGATTTTCAAGTGACCAAACAACACCTTCTACAACTTCATTGAGATTGTGTGGTGGAATGTTTGTTGCCATACCAACGGCAATTCCAGCGCTGCCGTTTACAAGCAGGTTAGGGAAGCGGCTTGGAAGAACTGTTGGTTCCTGAGATCTGCCGTCGTAGTTTGGAATGAAATTAACTGTGTCTTCGTCGATATCTCGCATCATCTCCATTGCGAGTGGTGCGAGTCTGGCTTCGGTATAACGCATTGCTGCGGCTGGATCATTTCCAGGTGAACCAAAGTTTCCGTTTCCATCAATTAGTGGATAACGAAGTGACCAAAATTGTGCGAGACGAACAACTGCATCATAAATAGCTGTGTCACCGTGTGGATGGTAATTACCCATAACATCACCGACGATGCGTGAGGATTTGTAATAACCCTTATCTGGACGATAGCCAGCGTCATACATTGCATAAAGAACTCGGCGGTGCACTGGTTTTAAACCGTCGCGAATATCTGGAAGTGCGCGACCAACAATTACAGACATTGCATAATCTAAATAAGAACGCGCCATCTCAACTTGAAGATCAACGGACTCGATGCGATCGTGTGCAGCGGTCTTATCTGGATTCATATTCTCTGCCATTTGTTTACCTAGATATCCAAGAATCGAACATCTTTAGCGTTACGTTGAATAAAGTTTCGACGGAGTTCTACATCTTCGCCCATCAATACTGAGAACAAGTCGTCTGCTGCTGCCGCATCATCAAGTGTTACTTGAATTAAAACACGGTGCGCTGGATCCATTGTTGTATCCCAAAGTTCTTTTGCTGGCATTTCACCAAGACCTTTGAAGCGTTGAATACCATCCTCTTTTGGAAGTCGCTTTCCCGCATCTAAACCAATTTGAATGAAACCATCACGTTCGCGATCGGAGAATGCATATTGAACTGGTTCTTTGCCGCCCCACTTAAGTTTGTAAAGAGGTGGTTGAGCTAAGTAAACAAAGCCGTTTTCGATAAGTGGTCGCATAAATCTAAATAGCAAAGTAAGAAGAAGGGTTCTAATGTGTTGGCCGTCGACATCGGCATCTGCCATCAAAATAATTTTGTGATAGCGAAGTTTTGCAATATCAAAATCATCATGAATTCCAGTGCCAAGTGCGGTGATTAGTGACTGCACTTCGTTGTTTTGAAGGACTCGATCGATTCTGGCCTTCTCTACATTCAAAATCTTTCCGCGGATCGGAAGTACTGCTTGATATCTGGAGTCACGTCCGCCTTTTGTGGAACCGCCAGCTGAATCACCTTCGACAATATAAAGCTCGCACTTTTCAGGTTCAGTCCACTGGCAATCGGCCAATTTTCCGGGCATCCCGCGGCCTTCCAATAAACCCTTGCGGTTTCTAGATAGATCGCGTGCTTTACGTGCTGCAACTCTTGCTGCCGCGGCATCAATACTCTTTCTAACAATGTCTTTGCCTTCGCCAGGATTCTGTTCAAACCAACTGGTTAAATGATCATTCATACTCTTTTGTGTAAATGATTTGGCTTCGGTGTTTCCAAGTTTTGTTTTTGTCTGTCCTTCAAATTGTGGTTCTGCAAGTTTGATTGAAACGATTGCAGTAAGTCCTTCGCGAATATCTTCGCCAGTTAAGCGATCTTCTTTCTTACGAATAAATCCCCACTCTTCACCAAATTTATTTACAACAGATGTAAGTGCAGTTCTAAAACCTTCTTCATGCGCACCACCTTCGTGGGTGTGAATTGTGTTTGCAAAGGTGTAAACAGATTCGCTGAATCCGGCATTCCATTGCATCGCAACTTCAAGGCTCATTTTGTGCTTACTCTCTTCGGCAACAAAAGAAATAATTGACTTATGTGTTTCGCCTTTTGTCTGATTTAGATGCTTAACAAAATCAATGATTCCGCCTTGGTAGTGATAGCGAACGTAAAGGGGTTCACCTTTCTCGTCTACGTGGCCTGGTCGCAAATCTGTAAGGGTAAGGATTAGGCCTTTGTTTAAGAATGCCATTTCACGGAAGCGAGTAGAAAGAACTTCAAAAGAAAAATCTGTGGTTTCAAAAATTTCAGCAGATGGCCAGAAAGTTACGGTTGTTCCAGTTTCATTTGTTGCATCACCTTTGCGAACTGGTTTCTGTGGAACACCTAATTTATATTCTTGAAACCAATTAAATCCATCGCGTTTTACTTGGACGGCAAGATCGGTGCTAAGAGCGTTTACTACAGAGATTCCAACACCGTGCAATCCGCCAGAAACTGAATAGCCACCATCGCCAAACTTTCCACCTGCGTGCAAAACAGTTAGAACAACTTCAAGAGCTGGCTTCTTTTCAACTGGGTGCATGTCGACTGGAATTCCGCGGCCGTTATCTACACATTGCAATGAACCGTCCGGCATCAAGGAAATATTTATCTCGGTGCAATAACCAGCAAGAGCTTCATCAACTGAGTTATCAACTACTTCATAAACCAAATGGTGCAAACCGCGTTCACCAGTAGATCCGATATACATACCTGGGCGTTTACGAACCGCATCCAGACCTTCTAGGACGGTGATATTCGAGGCGTCATACGTGCTCTTGCTCAATTTGCGCCTCCTATCAAATGCAAAATTCTTGCGAGGAATTACTGGCTAAAACGGCTAAGAAGTAAACCTCGCTCGTTTTCTCCTAGCAACTGCCGTAATCCTAGTCCTTAAATCAAGAGCGAACTACCGCAAAAGAGGCTTGTGCGGTGGATTAGAAGGACTATCTCGTGGAAGTTGTGGGTACTTACTGTGTGGGTGATTTAACCGTAGGTATCGCGCGGGCCCTTGGCGCCGCGGATAGTTCGCAGGCCCTTCTTCCACGTAGGTGCATGGGGGCCGATTAAAGTCAGTTTTTCTACAAGCGCGCCAGGGGCGGAGCTGCTTATTGTTTTCAATAAATCTGATGATATTAAATTTAGTTGCGTTGCCCATGCGGTTGAAGAAGTTTGAATTGTTAGAACTCCTTCAAGAAGAGAGATTGGTGTTGAATGGCCGGCAATTTCAGCGCCAACAATTTTTTCCCAATCTATAAAGATATTTCCTTCGGCTAGCCCTTGTCGCCAATCGCGTGAAACAACAAGTTCGTCTAATACCGATCCAATTGATTGTGGGTCTGTTACATGCCCACGCACTTCAGAGCTTTCGGTTATTTTATTTCTCCGGGGTTGATTTCTAAATGCTCGGTAAAGCTCTTTTGCTAAATCGCGCGCCATTTATTCACCTGCCGCAATTTTAGAAACATGTCCTGATTTTACAAGATACCTGTCTCCTGACAACTCTTTTGGTAAATCATTTTCTACTGCGACAGTGATGAAAGTTTGTTCTGCCGATTTAGCTAATTTAATTAAATGAACTCTGCGTTCTTCATCTAATTCGGAGAAAACATCATCCAAAATTAAAATTGGTTTTAAACCATCTTTTTCCAACAATTGATATGTGGCAAGTTTTAGACTTAGTGCGATTGACCAGGATTCGCCGTGGCTTGCATAGCCTTTAACTAAATGTTCGCCTAGATTTAAAATTAAATCATCGCGATGTGGGCCGGTTAAAGTCAGCCCTCGTTCAATCTCAGCAGCTCTAGTCATGCGCATACGATCTAATATTTTAGATGTGTTCTCTAAAGCAATAAGTGTTGGCTCTTCAATGCTTGATTTGTAGTTTATTGATGCTGGTTTTTCTGAAGAAATGTCTCGATAGATCTCTTGAAATATTGGTTCGAAATCTTTAAGTGCCTGCAACCTTGCAGCGATGATTTCTCCACCGAAATTTGCAACTTGCTCATCCCAAGCCGCAAGCGATTCGGTTCCGGCCCTAGATTTTAAAAGTGAGTTCCGTTGTCTTACCGCTCGTTCATAATCAGAGATAACGCCTGCCATGCGTGGGGACCGTAAAATTAACAGTTGATCTATAAATTTGCGGCGTTCACTTGGGTCGCCGCGAACTAAATCTAAATCCTCGGGTGAGAAGTAAATTGCTTGCACGATTCCAAAGATTTCTTTCTGGCTTCGAACTGGGTTTTGATTGATGCGGGCCCGGTTAGCTCGCTCGCTATTAATTTCTAACTCAACCAATACTTCGCGGTCTGGCAATTGAGTTTTTGCTCGTACATATGCTGATGCACTGCCGAGTTGAACAAGTGGTTGGTCTCCAGATACTCGATGTGACGAGAGAAATGAGAGATAGAGAATTGATTCAATAATGTTTGTCTTGCCCTCACCATTGCGCCCAATGAATATTGAAATTCCTGGGGCTAAATCTAGATCTAGGGATTTATAGGACCTAAATGTTGTTAGTGACAGGTTTGAAATAAACACTTTGTTTTTACTAGTTTTTACTAAGAGGTGTAGCGCATAGGCATTAATAAATACTTGTAAGAGTTATTTATTGCACCGCTTGGTTCAGATTTTCCAGTAAGTACTGCTGGTTTCTTATCGCCTGTAAATGAAATGTGAACAAATGGTGAGTTGATAGCTTGTAGCCCATCTGTTAAAAATGTTGGGTTAAAAGCAATGTTTATATTTTCCCCAGAATAGTTAATATTTAACTCTTCTGTTGCTTGTGCATCTTCCCCGGTTCCAGCTTCTAATTGAAGTGTGTTGTTTGCGAAAACCAAACGAAGTGGGACGGTCTTGTCAGTCACTAGTGCTACGCGGCGAACTGAATCCAAAAATGGTGCAACTTCAATGGTTGCTTCGGCAGTAGATTCAGATGGAAGCAAATGTCTAAATGGTGGGAAGCTGCCATCTAGTGTTCTTGAAGTCATAGTTTTTTCATCTGAAACAAAACCTACAAGTTTTTCATTTGATGCTGTTGGGGAAAGCGCAAATGTTATTTGCCCGCTGCCTGTTAAAGATTTTGCTGCATCTACAAGTGTGCGAGCGCGAAGAAGTGTTGACGCTTCCAAGTTTTGATCTTTAGGACTCCAGTTAATTTCTTTTACTGCAAGGCGGTAGCGATCAGTGGCCGCAAGAGTGATTGTTGATTTGTTCATTTCAATATGCACGCCAGTAAGTGTTGGGAGTGAATCGTCTTTGCCTGCCGCGACAGCTACTTGGTGGACCGCTGTTGCAAACACGTCCCCTGGAATTTCACCAGCTGCTTGTGGGAGAGTTGGAAGATTTGGGTATTCGTTTACAGGCAGAGTTGGGAGGGTAAATTTCGCGCTCCCTGCAGTAACTAAAACTCTTGTGCCGTCTAAGACAAATGTGACAGGTTTTGCCGGAAGAGATCTAGCAATTTCTGCAAGCAATCTTCCTGGAACTAAGACTTTTCCTTTTGTTGCAATATCCGCATTAATGATTGCTTTGGTTGAAGTTTCTAAGTCAGAACCAGTGAGTGTTATTGAATCTGTAACATCAATCATGATTCCTAGTAGGGCAGTTTGGATAGGTCTAGACGAAAGGCTGCGGGCAACCCAATTAACAGCATCGATCAACGGATCGCGTTCAACAACAAACTTCATCCCTCTATCCTTCCTTCTTGGGGGCAGTTAGCAAACCCACACAGGTTCGCCAATCCCCAACCTTTTCTATTTAATATAAGTATTCGTAGTAACTAGAGTTAAATCCTGTGGATATCTTGCATAACCCCAGGTCACACACTGTAATCCTTGCTCTTTAAGGCTGTGGGCGGAGCGTGGATAACCAAGGTTAACTTCTAACACTGACACCATTCCCACACCCCCCAAACCTTCTTTTCCACACTTATCCCCAAGTTATCCCCAAGTTGAGGGTAACTTTCTACACAACTTTTGTAATTAGTTTTTAGCTTGAAGCTTGATTCTGTTGGTCAACTCAGTGACTTGGTTATAGATAGACCGGCGCTCGGCCATTAATTGGCGAATCTTGCGATCGGCGTGCATAACGGTTGTATGGTCGCGGCCGCCGAAAGTTTGGCCAATTTTTGGAAGTGAGAGCTCTGTTAACTCGCGGCATAAATACATTGCGATCTGGCGGGCGTTGACCAAAACCCGAGATCTTGAAGTTCCACAAAGGTCATCCAAGGTGAGGCTGAAGTAGGTCGCGGTCTGAGCCATGATTGTCGTCGCTGTGATTTCTGGACCACCAGCTTCGGGGATTAAATCCTTCAAAACAATTTCAGCCAAACCTAAATCAACAGCTTGGCGATTTAAGGATGCGAATGCTGTAACACGAATTAAAGCGCCTTCTAATTCACGAATGTTTGAAGAAATTTTACTTGCAATATATTCAAGAACATCATCCGGCGCATTTAACTTATCTTGAGCTGCCTTCTTGCGAAGAATTGCAATTCGGGTTTCAAGTTCTGGCGGTTGAATGTCTGTAATAAGACCCCACTCAAATCGACTACGTAAACGATCTTCCAAAGTTGTTAATTGTTTTGGTGGTCGGTCACTTGAAATAACAATTTGCTTATTGGCGTTATATAAAGTGTTGAAAGTGTGGAAGAACTCTTCCTGAGTACGTTCTTTGTTTTCCAAGAATTGAATGTCATCTACAAGCAGAACATCTAGATCGCGATAACGGCGCTGGAAAACCGAAGCCTTGTCATCACGAATCGAGTTAATGAAGTCGTTCGTGAATTCTTCGCTTGAAACATAACGAACACGCACACTTCCGTAAAGCTCTTTGGCATAAGCCCCAATAGCGTGTAATAAGTGGGTTTTCCCTAGGCCAGACTCACCGTAAATAAACAATGGGTTGTAAGCCTTGGCTGGTGCTTCAGCAACAGCGACAGCTGCAGCATGAGCAAATCTATTAGATGCGCCAATAACAAAAGTTTCAAAAATATAACGCGGGTTTAATTGGCTTGGCTCTGCAGACGCCGAAGATTTTGTATCGCGGCCAGTTCCCGATTTAGGTTGTTGTTCAACAATTGGATCAACTACTTCCTCAACAGAATTATCTTGAAGGGTTTCATCAATTGTTACTGCAATATTTATTTTTTGATCTAACTTTAAAGAGAGCGCTTCATTTAAAATCGCGCGCAATCTGGTCTCTAGAACATCTTTCGCAAAAGCATTTGGAGCTGAAAGCAGTAAATTAGATCCGCCCTCGTTTTGAATTAACCCAAGTGGTTTTGTTAGAGAGAGAAACGCTCGATGTTGTGGCGACTCGATAGAAACCTCAGCAATAACTGCTCCCCAAAGGGTGGTTAAATCATCAACTTCAAGTAGCGCCATGGGGACCCCTAATCATTTAAACCTGTGAATATCCGCAATTGGACCTTTCCACAGGGTTATCCACAGCCTGTGGTCTAAACCAAAACTTGAGCCTTTTGGGCCCACATTTCTGTGGATAGAGGGCGAAAGTAGGGGCATTCCCAGGAAATTGCAAGTGGTTATCCACAAATCTGCTGCTAGCCAGGCCAACCCCTTCCCAACCTCTACCTAAGACGAAATACGAGTTTGACCCCCATCCACAGGTGGCCGTAACCTAACTCCCTCATTCATTACTAATACATATGTGACCCAACAGGTAATTCCTGTAGGAGAGATCCCCGAAGGTTTTAGAAGGAGTTTCATGTCAAAGCGCACATTTCAACCTAACGTTCGCAAGCGCGCGAAGAAGCACGGTTTCCGTGCTCGCATGGCAACACGTGGCGGAAGAGCTGTTCTAGCTTCTCGTCGCGCTAAGGGTCGCACACGTATCTCTGCTTAATCGCCGATAACCGTGCTTCCAACCAAAAATCGGTTGCGTGCAAGTAAAGATTTTGCTCTAACTACAAAAACTGGCGTTCGGGCAACATCACTTTCACTTGTCGTCTACCTTCGAACCAACTTAAGTAATTTAAACGACCCCCAAGTTGGATTAATTGTGAACAAATCTGTAGGTGGCTCTGTTGTTCGCCACCGAGTATCTCGCCAGATTCGTCACCTAATCTCCGGGCACTTACAAAATATTCCAACAAGTAGCCAAGTTGTGGTTCGAGTCCTTCGAAACCAACCAAACTATGAAACCGAGCTAAACGATCTAATGCCAAAAGTTATTTCCAAAGCCCTGGTGAGCGCATGAGAAAAACTTTTGCAGCGCTTATTAAGTTTTATCAAACTTGGATATCGCCAATGTTTGGACCTCGTTGCAAGTACTACCCAAGCTGCTCTAAATATGCAGCAGATGCCGTGACCGAATACGGAGTGCGCGGTTTTGCAATGGCGGCCTGGCGATTAGTTCGCTGCAACCCATGGTCACACGGCGGCGTGGATTATGTTTTAACAAAGAGTTCAAAACAACCAATAAAAACTGGAGCTAACTAATGGGAACAATCCTAAACCCCTTGTATTTCGCTGTTTCTTGGGTAATTGTAACTTTCCATTCTTTACTTGGTTATGTAGTTGGTAAGGACTCACACGAAAGTATTAAGTGGAGCCTTTCAATCATTGGACTTGTAATACTTATCAGAATCATTTTAATTCCACTATTTGTGAAGCAGATTAAAAGCCAACGTGCTTTAACTGCGCTTCAACCACACATGAAGGAAATTCAGAAGAAGCATAAAGATGATCGCCAAAAGCAATCAGAAGAGATGATGAAGCTTTACAAGGAACACAAAACTAATCCACTAGCTTCATGCTTTCCAATACTTGCCCAAGCCCCGATTTTCTTCGCGCTATTTACTGTTCTAAATGGAATTGCTAGAAATACACCTCACGGATTTCTCAAAGGCGACCTATTGGTTTCAGCCCAACAAGCCAAATTCTTTGGAGCAAATCTTTCAAGCACCTTCTTAAGTTCAAATACAAATACCCAAACAAAATTAGTAACTGTTGCACTTATTATCTTTATGTCAGCTACAACTTTCACTACACAACGTCAGTTGATGGTTAAAGGAATGCCAAAAATGGATTCCTCAAACAATATGATGTTGCAACAACAAAAAATTATGCTTTATGTATTTCCAGTAATTTTCGCAGTCTCTGGTGTTAACTTCCCAGTCGGTGTTTTAATTTATTGGTCAACAACAAACTTGTGGACATTTGGTCAACAATTTTATGTAATTAAAAGAAACCCAACCCCAGGATCACCTGCGTATGAAGAGTTAATGAAAAAGCGCGCAGCAAAAAATAAAGATAGCGGCGTTCTTCCAGAAACAACTGAAGAGTCAGGCACCACCCAAATTGATCCCGCAATTGGCCAACGCCAACAGCCTTCAAAGAAGAAGAAAAAGAAGAAGTAGTAAATCGGACTTATCGGTCATATCAGATATATCGGTTAAAACAGATAAAACTAACTTTCATCAACAAAAGGAGAGATAAATGAGCGAAGTAGTAGAGAAGAAGTCCCTGGTTGCCCGCCTTGAAGAAGAGGGCGATGTTGCAGCTGACTACTTAGAAGCCCTACTTGATATTGCCGACCTTGATGGCGACATTGATATCGATGTAGAGAATGACCGCGCCTCCCTGGCTATTGCCGGCGGCGCCCTTGGACACTTAGTAGGAGATCGCGGCGAGGTTCTAGATGCGATTCAAGAGCTAACCCGCCTTGCGGTTCAAACATCTACCGGCGAGCGCTCACGATTAATGCTTGATATTGATAACTTCCGCGGCGAGAAAAAAGAGGAGCTAGCCAAACTAGCCCACGAAATCGCTGAACAGGTTAAGGCATCTGGCGAGAGCGTGAAGTTGCGCCCAATGAACGCCTTTGAACGCAAGGTTGTTCACGACACGATCCAAGAGATCGGCCTAACCAGCGAATCAGAGGGCGAAGACCCAAATCGCTGTGTTGTAGTTCTGCCCGAATAAGCTTTTAAGCTCCCCCTATAAATGAGCGTTTCACGTGAAACCTTAATCTCTGCCTACTTTGGCGAGCGCCAAGGAGAGGTAGCTAGATATGCCGAAATTTTGGCAACTTGGGGAATTGAGCGAGGCCTTGTTGGCCCAAAAGAGGGCGAAATTATTTGGGAGCGCCATATTGCGAACTGCATCCCAGTCACCACGCTTATCTCAGAAGGTAGCTCGCTCTTAGATATCGGATCAGGGGCAGGACTTCCCGGAATTGTTATTGCGCTAGCCAGGCCAGATCTCAAAGTGACCCTGCTTGAACCGCTCCAACGCCGTATTGATTTTCTAGAAGAGGTCGTTGCCGAGCTCGGGATCGATATTTCAGTAAAAAGGGGTAGAGCTGAGTCGTTTAAGGGTGGTTTTAACTATGTAACAGCCCGCGCAGTTGCCCCACTTCCAAAATTGGCAACGGTCTCGTGGCACCTAGTTATGGGAGGCGGCTCACTTTTGGCAATGAAGGGTGAGAGCGCCGCGGCAGAACTCGAGGCAGCAAAGCTTGAGGCCACAAAAGTCTTTAAGAAGGTAGCTAAATCCGAGGTTCATGAAATCAATTTAGGCGATTTGCCGCTATCGCGAGTTATTGAACTCAAAAAGGCTGGTTAGATACGCACGTGAATGATTCACGTGAAACATCTAAGGCCAATAAGCCAAAAGTCATCGGGATCCGACGACTAAAAGAGCCGATGCCCACACCCCTAAAGACCCGAGTCTTCACTGTGGCCAATCAAAAAGGCGGGGTAGGCAAGACCACCACCGCGGTCAATATTGCAGCAGCCCTAGCTATGGGCGGATTAAAAGTATTAGTGATCGACTTAGACCCACAAGGAAATGCCTGCACCGCACTTGGAATTGATCGCGAAGATATTGCTGGCATGTATGAAGTATTAGTAAAAGATTTACCACTTTCACAAGTTGTAGAAAAAGTTGCGGGCTTTCCACATTTAGAGTGCGCACCTGCAGATGTTGAACTAGCAGGCGCTGAAATAAATATGGTTGGTTTTGTTTCTCGTGAATCACGTTTGAAGTTAGCGTTAGAAAAATTCTTAGCTGAAAGAGAAGCGTCTGGTAATCGAATTGATTATGTAATTATTGATTGCCCACCAAGTCTTGGCCTGCTTACAGTAAATGCGCTCACCGCTGCTGAAGAAGTTATGGTGCCAATTCAATGCGAGTATTACTCACTTGAAGGTCTAACGCTTTTATTAAAAACTTTGCAACAAGTTCAACAAATGCTTAACCAAAGAGTTCGAATCTCAACAATTGTTTTAACAATGTTTGATTCAAGAACAAGACTTGCAAATGATGTTGCAAATAGCGTGCGTCAACATTTCCCAAATGAATTAATTGATGTACCAATTCCAAGAGCTGTCCGAGTTTCAGAAGCGCCATCTTTTAATCAAACAGTAATGACTTATGACGCATCTTCACCAGGAGCCATTGCATATATGACAGTGGCCCGAGAGATTGCCAGACGTGGTTCTGGAGAGCCTTTAAATAACTCGAATAATTTGAATAACGGAGCGCACACAGCATGAGTACACGTAAAGGCGGATTAGGTCGCGGTTTAGATTCTTTAATTCCAACTTCACTTTCAACTCCAATAACTTCTAACACCGGAGTAACAATTGCAGATCAAGGTGAAGTTGATATCAACGCAATTATTCCGAATCCAAAACAACCAAGAACCATTTTCGACACCGATGCGTTAAATGAATTATCTGCATCTATAAAAGAAGTTGGCGTTCTACAACCACCTGTTGTCAGAGATTTAGGTAATGGCAAATATGAATTAATTATGGGTGAACGCAGATTACGCGCATCTAAATTGGCTGGTCTAAAAACTATTCCAGTGATTATTCGCCAGACTCCAGACAATGAATTACTTCGTGAAGCGTTACTTGAAAATATCCACCGCAGCCAGTTAAACCCACTTGAAGAGGGATCGGCCTATCAAAACCTATTAAACGATTTTGGTTACACACACGACGAGCTTGCGGTAAAAGTTGGAAAATCTAGACCAGCAATTACAAACACGCTTCGCCTGTTAAATCTTCCAGCAAGCGTGCAACGACGTGTAGCTGCCGGAATTTTATCTGCCGGACATGCACGTGCACTTTTATCTTTAACCGACGAGAATGAAATTGAAAAACTAGCTGGACGAATCGTCTCCGAAGGTTTAAGCGTTCGCGCAACCGAAGAGATTGTTGCTACACATCAAGGCCCAACTAAGAGCGCAAAACCTAAAGCCGGAAAACTTTTATCACCAAGGCTAAAAGAATTGGCAGACGGAATGTCAGATCGACTTGATACTCGGGTGAGTGTTGAACTTGGAAAACAAAAAGGAAAAATCACAATTGAATTTGCAACGCTAGAAGATTTAGAGCGAATTAATAAATTAATTTAACCCGCGAAGTTGCATCTCAGTTTTAATAACACCAGCCAACGACTTAACACCATCGCGGATGCGCTCTGGACTTGGATAGCAATAAGAAAGTCGCATCGACCAACTTCCCAATCCATCGGCATAAAAGGCGGTCCCAGGCACGTATGCAACCTTAGAAACAATAGCTTTAGGCATCAAAGCTTTTGTATCAATCTCAGGTGGAAGTGTTACCCAAACATAGAAACCGCCGCCGGGCTTTGTCCAAGTAGCACCAGCAGGAAAAGTCGCCTCTAAAGTTTCAAGCATTGCATCTCTGCGCACTTTATAAAGTTGAGTAAATGATGCAATTTGATCACGCCATGGTTGATCTGAAAGATAACTAGAAATTGCTAATTGTGTGAAGTTTGATGGGCAGAGAATCGAGGACTCGCTTGCAATAACAAGTTTCTCTTTAAGAGCTTGTGGAACGAGCGCCCAACCAACGCGGAACCCTGGAGCAATGGTTTTGGAGAATGTTCCAAGATAAAGAACATTTTCAGAATCTTCAGCGCGCATTGCATTTGGTGATGGCCGGTCAAAACCGAGCAGACCATATGGATTATCTTCAATTACAAAAATCGAAGCCTCACGACAAATTTCAAGAATTTGCGTTCTACGTTCAGCGCTAAGTAAAACGCCGGCAGGATTTTGATAATTAGGAATTAGATATAAGAATTTAATTTTGCGACCAGATGCCCGGGTTGCGGTAATAGCTTCACGAAGGGCAATCGGAATAAGACCGTTTTCATCCATTGCAACATGGACAACTTTTGCCTCATATTGGTGGAAAGTTCCAAGAGCGCCGACATATGAAGGTGCTTCGACAAGAACCACGTCGCCCGGATCAATAAAAATTCTTGAAATTAAATCGAGCGCTTGTTGCGATCCAGTTGTCACAATTACATCATCTGGATGCGCGCGAATTCCTTCGAGCGCCATAACATCACAAATTTGTTCACGAAGTTTTGGATGTCCTTGGCCACTTCCATATTGCAAAGCTTCTTGGCCATTTTCTAAAACTAATTTTTCAATAACACTTGCCATCATCTCCATTGGAAACGCAGAAAGATTTGGCATTCCACCAGCAAGCGAAACAATATCTGGGCGAGAAGCAACAGCAAAGAGTGAGCGAATTTCACTCGGCTTCATCATTGCCGCGCGATGGGCAAAGCGATCAGTTAAGTTCTGAACCTCACCGGTATGTATGCGCGTTAAGTCGTTTCCCATTCCCCAATCTTGCCACAATCACCATCGGGAACGAATTTAATTAATCGCTACGAATCCCCGCCTTGCGTAGATCTGAAATTTTCAGGGTTCCAGTCTTTGCATCATTTTCAGCCGAGAGATAAAGGCGTTGAATTGCAACAATTATTGATTCGACCACGGTTTCACGGAAAGTTACATCGCCCAACCTTTTTACATCGCCTGGATTTGATAGATAACCCAAGTCAATTCGGACAGTCGGGGCTTTTGTTAGACGCAACAAATCCCAAGATTTTGCGTGAGTGCGGCAATTCAATAAGTCGGTTCGGGCAGTAATTTCGCGTTGTACTAAAGCCGCAAATCTTTCACCGACAACAGAATGAACGCCATGTAAGTCATTTCCATAATAATAAGTAGCAAGCCCATGTGCCGATTCATTTTTGTAATTATCAGTATGAAACGAGATAACTAAATCAGCACCGGATTCATTTGCTAATTTAATTCGATCAACTTCACTCGGATCTTTAGCGCTGCTTCTAGATAAGTAAACGGTTACACCAAGTGCAATCAGGCGACCTTCAAGCCGTTGGGCGATATCAAATGCAATCTCGCGATCTTCTGGCAGCGAACTTGGATCAAGAACAATAATTTTATTTGCAAGGGCAGGTCCGCGGATAGCACGTTTAGCATTATCGCGAAGTTGAATTGGGGCACCACCAGAAACAGTTTTCACGAGCCGCATTAACGACATAATTGTTGCTGGCCCGCAAACACCATCAACTTTCACACCTACAGATTTTTGAAATTCTCTTACCGCAGCATCTGTACGCGCACCAAAAATTGCATCCACTCGCCCACAGTCAAAGCCCATATCAACTAATCTAGATTGCAAAGTTGCAACATCATCACCGCGAAGCGGTTTACCTGGAACAAAAGAGAGAATTCGATCGCCGAGCTTCCATCTAGCTTCATCAATTGCGCGAAGAGTTGGGCCGTCGATTTCACCAGAAACAATAAGTCCGCGCTCTTGTTGGAATGCGCGCAAGCCATCTTCTTCAACTGCACCAAAAGTGTTTGATGCAGTTTTTAAAAACCCAAGTCTGGTTAAAGTATTTGTGACCAACGAAATTACATTGGTCTCCTCACCAGATGGAGACATGAATTTAGATAAACGCTGCGAGTTCTTTTAATAGAGCTGGCTTTGGCTTTGCGCCAATTACAGTCTTAACAACTTCACCATTTACATAAACATTAAGCGTTGGAATTGAAGTGATTCCATACTTGATCGCAATTGCAGACTCTTCATCGGTATTTAACTTAACTACCTTGATCTTGTCGCTATATTCAGAAGCAATCTCATCAAGGATTGGTCCGACTGCGCGGCAAGGGCCACACCATTCAGCCCAAAAATCTACGAGAACCGGTGTTGAACTCTTTAGAACTACTTCATCAAAAGTAGCGGTTGTTACTGGTTGTGCTGCGCTCATTTTTCCTCATATCTCTTCTGGTTATTTACGTGGGTAATTGTAATTAGTGCCCTGCAAGGAAGCGTTCAGCATCCAAGGCTGCTTGGCAACCTGAACCGGCCGCCGTGATTGCTTGGCGATAGGTGTGATCAACTAGATCTCCACACGCAAAGACTCCGCTCTGGTTTGTTCGAGTAGAACGACCTTCAACCTTTACATAGCCTTCGCCATCTAGATCAATTTGTCCGGCAAGTAGTTCACTTCGTGGAAGATGGCCAATTGCAACAAAAAGACCATCGAACTCTTTATCAACCTCTTCACCAGAAACTAAGTTGCGAAGTTTAAGACCTGAAACTTTCTCGCTTCCAAGAACATCTATCACTTCAGTATTCCAAATGAATTCAATCTTTGGATTGGCCATCGCACGTTCTACCATAATTTTTGAGGCGCGCAATGAATCACGTCTGTGAATTACAAAAACTTTTGTGGCAAAACGAGTTAAAAAGTTTGCTTCTTCCATAGCAGAATCTCCGCCACCAACAACTGCTAATACTTTTTCCCTGAAGAAGAAACCATCACAAGTTGCGCACCAAGAAACTCCGCGGCCAGATAATCTCTTCTCATTTGTTAAACCAATTTCTTTATAAGCAGAACCTGTCGCAAGAATTACAGACTTTGCTTTCAAAGTATTTCCAGAGCCATCGGTTAAAACTTTAATCTCGCCAGTTAAATCCATTGAAACAATGTCATCTGTTACTAATTTTGTTCCGAATCGCTCACACTGCTTACGAAGTGAATCCATAAGATCTGGACCCATAACGCCTTCAGGAAATCCTGGAAAATTTTCAACTTCAGTCGTATTCATTAGCGCGCCACCAGCTGTGACAGATCCTTCATAAAGAACTGGTGAAAGTTCGGCGCGAGCAGCATAAATAGCGGCGGTATATCCCGCTGGTCCCGAACCTACGATTACTAATTCATGCACTTCGCTCATTTGGCTACCCTATCTTTTTACGTCTAGTTAAAACTTCAACGGCGCTAGTTATTTCACTTACACGAGCTATTTTGCAGACCCCTAGATAGCCAACACCACACACAAATAGAACGATTAATAGGCGGATCATATTCCCACCCGGAATAGCGGCGCGTATCAGCCATATCGGAAATGCAAATAACAAGGCAAAACTCATCAGCTTTAGATAAAAACCGGAAACCTCTGTCATCGAAATACGAATTTCAAATCTGCGGAGAAGTCGAACCGAACTCCATGCTCCGAAGAAATAACTAAGAGCGAGAGCACCAGCTAGTCCTACTGTCACCCACTCTGCAGGCAAAATTACTGCAACACATACAGAAGCAAGAATTCCAACAATATTCATAACAGTATTACTCAAAACCTGTAACTTAACATTTTCAAAAGCATTTAAACCGCGAAGAGCGATCAAATTAACGCTCATGGGAGCTAAGCCAAGTGCAAGCGCCGAAAGGGTATATCCAAGATAATTTGAATCTTGTTCTGAAATTCCAAAAAAGAGAGTTTGTGTCATTAGTGGACCAAAGAACAGAAATGCAATTGCGCTGGGAACAGTAATTAGTCCAACTAAGCGCATCGCCTTAACAAGTTGATCATGAATCATTTGCGGTTGATTTTCGTGTGCGAATTTTGAAAGCGTTGGAAGTAGAGCGGTGACTACAGAAATTGTAATTATCGAATGTGGCAACATGTAGATGAGAAGAGCATTACTAAATGGAGTGAAACCAACACCGTGCTCAACACCGGCTTTTATTGCCTTTACCGCGGCGCCCGTAGAAAGATTTACTGTGACCAAATAACTTACTTGTGAAATTGCGGCAAACAATAAAGTCCAACTAGCAAGGTGAACTGATTTTCGAAGTTCAGAGTCTTGCCAATCAAAACGCGGCCGAATTCTTATTTTAGTTCGAGAAATAACTGGAATTAAAATAAAGGCTTGAGCGATGTATCCAACCGTTGATCCCAAACCGATCCAAATAATTTCCGATGTTGGAATAGTTTGAACAGTTGGTTGAGTTGAGTATTTCAAGAACCAGCCAAATACTCCGATTGCAATCAAGTTATTTAAAACCGGGGCCCACATCATCGGCCCAAACTTGCCTTTTGCATTAGCAACTTGGCCGAGCAGTGCGAATAAACCCATAAAGAAGATTTGTGGCAAGCAGAAGCGCATAAAGAGCGTAGTTACGTCGAACTCTCGACCGCCAACATAGCTAGTTGCAAATATTCGAACCAAAACCGGAGCAAAAATAACTGAAAGCAGAACCAAGAGACCGAGAAATACAGATGTAGCAGTGACTAGCCTAGAAATAAATGCACTTCCACCATCTGCATCTTTGGTTGCTCTAACAATTTGTGGAACGAAAACTGCAGTTAAGGCACCGCCAATTATTAAGTTATACAAAATATTAGGCATTGTGTTTGCAACATTGAAAGTATCGCCAAGAAGAGTGGTTCCAAGAACTGCAACTAAAAGCAGACCGCGGATCAAGCCAGTTATTCGCGAGAAGATTGTTCCAATTGCCATGACGGTCGAAGATTTAACTAGCGATTTATCGCTCATAACCGCTTCCTTCTTATCCGTCTAAAACTTTGAACAAGGGCTGATACGAAGAGAATTATCGCCCCACCAGTTGTAATCCAAGTTGCAATTGGGCTAATAACTTTAAGTGTTACAGGGTAAATCACTTCATCACCAAGAAGTTTGTGCTTCTCTGAAAAAATCTTTACCGACAACTCGCTTTGGCCAGAAGTCACAACTTCTACGGGGATCATTACTTGGATCTTGGAATTGCCGTTAACTATCTGAGTAGGAACACTCTCAACCAAAACCTTGCCGTTTAAAGTTCCGATTTCTAAAGAAACTTTCGCCGGATTTGGAAAATCATTAATTAAAGTAATTGGCAAATTCTGCTTGGTCGATGTAATTGTAAATCGGCCTGGCGCCAATCTAATTTTGTTGGCTAGTTTTTCGGTTGAAGAAGCGAGATCAAGTCCGAGCATTGTCCGATGCCCAACTTTTAAATCAGGATGCAAAATCGAGGCGCTCTGGCTTTGAAATTTTTCAATCTCTTCTGGCGACATGTACTGCGAATTTAATTTAAGAACGATTTGTGAGTGCCTAAATGTTTGAATAGTTAGGAAGTCCAATTTAGGGGCTTTAGCGCTTGGGTATTTCGCAAGCTGTGAAACCTGTCTATTTAACGCAGCTGTTAGGCGTTTGGCACCGAATTGCAAATAAAAATCACTCTTGCTCTGGGCCAATTTCGAAATCCAATAACCGGATGGGTTTCCATAAGCAAGGGCAGTAATTCGATCTCCTCGAGTAATTGCAGTTAATTGGTTCAACCAATTTTTTGCAACTACACCACCAACGCCGCTCTCGCCACCAACAATTGAATAATCGGAGGTCATTGCTTTAACTTCTTCAATTAATTGCGGATCAATAAACCAATTTCGGTTACCTCGCGGAGGATTAAACACAAGTTGGCCAAGCCTGCCGTCGTAAGCAAGATTTGCAACTAATTCATCATCAATAAATAATCCGTCAATTTGTCTATGAGTTGGTTCGGTAACATAAATAGCAACATCAGAAGCGTTCGCGGCAGGCATAACAAAAATTGATGTAAACAATAATGTAATTACAAATAGCGCTCTTTTCATATTACTAAATCACCAGATTTCGCAATTAATTTTTTCTCATCTGGATAGGCAAGCAGTTCAACAATTTCATTTAATGGGAACCAACCAACATCATCAACTTCAGTTATTTGAGGAGCAAGTTCACCACCTACCTCTTTAAATAAATAATGATGAACTGTCTTATGAATACGGTTGCCACCGGCCATAAACCAGAAATCAATTACGCCAAGTTCTCTAGCGATTTCACTTTGAATTCCAGTTTCTTCAGCAACTTCTCTAATTGCGGCCTGTTCTGGAGTTTCGCCTTCTTCAATATGTCCCTTTGGAAGCGACCAGAGCAAACGCTCACGACTTTGATCTTTCAAATCACGTCGCCCAATTAATAGACCTTTAGTTCCAGTTGAATCTATAACTAATCCGCCAGCGCTGACTTCATCCACTCGCTTGGCATAAACCCGCTTAGCTGGTGCTTTTTTGGCAGCAGGATTTTTCGAGGGAGTTGCAGAATTATTTAAATTTGGTGGGGTCGGGCCCTTCGGACGTCGTCTGCGACGCTTTTTCCGTTTTGCCTCGCCACCGCCACCAGGCGCCGTGGTCATGGGGCAAGGTTACTGCTCTAGCCTTGGATACTGTGACAGCGAATCCAGAATTAGATGCCAGCGATCCTAAAGCCATCGCCGCAAACCTGGCTCGCACTGCGTTATCTGTGCGACCACTTGCTGGCGACCTTGCAGAAAAATTCGCGAAAGCTGGATTCACACTCGCGCTAGTTGGTGGCCCAGTTCGAGACGCAATTCTTGGACGACTTGGTAACGATTTAGATTTCACAACAAATGCCAGACCTGATGAGACTAAAGCGCTTATAAAAAAGAGCGCCGATTCACTTTGGGAAACCGGTCGCGAATTTGGAACAATCGCTGCACAGTTCGGCGATGTAACAGTTGAAATTACAACTTACCGCAGTGAAAAATATGATCCGGAAAGTCGTAACCCAGAAGTTGCATTTGGTGAGAACATCGAAGGCGATTTATTGCGTCGTGATTTTACTGTCAACGCAATGGCACTTGAACTAACAACAAATCCACCGACATTTATTGATAACTTTAATGGCGTAACTGATTTACTTAAAAAAATTCTTAGAACACCTGGCTCGCCAGAAGATTCATTCTCTGACGATCCGTTGCGCATGATGAGAGCAGCAAGATTTGCATCTCAATTGGAATTTGAAGTCGATCCGAAAATTACTGCTGCTATTAAAGATATGGCGCCTCGTATTAAAATAATTTCAGCAGAACGAATCCGAGATGAATTCACCAAGACTCTCATGTCAAATGATCCTCGAATTGGAATTTCGATTTTAGTTGAAACTGGATTAGCAGAATTTGTAATTCCTGAAATCCCAAAGTTAAAACTTGAAATAGATGAACACCACCATCATAAAGATGTCTATGAACACACACTCAAAGTTTTAGAGCAAGCAATTGCTCTGGAAGAGAGATTAGGTGGGCCAAATCTTGTAATTCGTCTTGCTGCGCTTCTGCATGACATCGGAAAGCCAAAGACTCGCGAATTAATTCCAGGTGGTGGAGTTTCATTCCATCACCATGAAGTAGTTGGCGCACGGATGGCGAAAGAACGGCTAAAAACACTGCGATTTAGCAATGAAATCGTGGATGACGTTTCATCTCTTGTCTTTTTACATCTTCGTTTTCACGGATATGGAACTGGTGAATGGACCGATTCTGCGGTGCGCAGATATATTCGAGATGCCGAACACCAATTAGTTCATCTACATGTTTTAACTCGAGCAGATTGCACAACTAGAAACCAACGCAAAGCTGAGAGCCTGGCTAAGACTTATGATTCACTTGAAGAGCGCATCGCGTTATTGATGGAGCAAGAAGAGTTAGAAAAAATTCGTCCCGATTTAGATGGTCTTGAAATCATGGCAATTCTTGGCATTTCGCCTTCACCAATTGTGGGGCGGGCATATCAATACTTACTTGATCTTCGAATGGATCGTGGGCCGCTTGGGGCGGAAGCTGCAAAAGCAGAGTTACTTAACTGGTGGAGCTTGAATAAGCCGCAAATTTAGTTTTCCGCAGAAGTACAAATGCCGCAAGCGCATATGCAAGTGCAATCAACCATGGCATAAATAGCGAAACTCCATCAGCAGGTAGAACTAACGCCGAAATAATTGCACCGCTCACAATTGCGCCATTAACTGCGACATCATAAAAAGCAAAGATTCGACCGCGAAACTCATCCTCAATTTTTGATTGAACGAGAGCATCGTTTGTGATTTTCAAACTTTGCCCAAAACCACCAACAAAAAAGGCAGTTGTAATCATCATAAATTCATTAGGAAATATTCCAAATAATAATAAGAATCCAATTGGTGCCAACATAGAAATTCGAATCCATTTATGTCTTCCAAATTTTGCAACTCCAAATGGACCAGCTAACGCACCAAGACCAATGCCAACCCCAGCAATCGCTAGTGCGTAGGCAAATCCACGGAGACCAGCATCTGGATTATCAGTTGCATTAAAAGTATTGCGTTCTAATAGAAGTGCCATAAGTGTTAACGCAGTTATTCCACCACGTTGCACACCAGTAGCAAAAATTCCACGAAGTGCATCACCGTGAGAGCGCAGAATATGAAACCCCTGCAGCATCTCGCCAAAGCCCTTTATCTCTTGCGATATTTCATGAGGAAGTGGTCCGATTTCTCGTTTCCCAATTCGCGAAGCAAAAAGCGCAGCCGTTAAATACCCTGCAGCAGAAATTAAAATTAGGAGGGCATCAATATGATCGCCAGTCTTTGAAGTATCTAAAATATTTTTCAAACCAATTCCAAGGCCACCGCCGATTACTACAAAAATCGTGCCACCTGTGACAGCAAGTGCATTTGCCGCAATCAACTCTTTCTTCTCAACAAGTAGAGGTAATCCAGCGGAAAGACCGGCAAGAATCAATCTATTTATTCCAAATGCAAATAGGACAAATAACGTTAAAGTTAATCCAGTTGAACCTTTAAAAATTAAGATTGCAATTATTAATAAATCAGCGGCACGCAAGAAGTTCGCAAATTGAATAACGCGTTTGCGACTAAAGCGATCTAAAAATATTCCGGCATATGGGCCAACCAAAGAATATGGAAGCAAAACAACTGTAAATGCTAAAGCAGCTTTTACCGCATCTGGCTGGCGCTCTGGTGAAAACAATACGAAGGATGCTAAGGCTGATTGAAAGGCACCATCAGTCAATTGGCCCATCCAGCGCACGCGAAGCAACTTAGGCAAAGAACCGTATCTACCTATTAACTTCATACTGCAAAGCGTAATGTCCTAGTTGGGTTTATTCTTTACCATTATGTGGTCGCGCCGAGATAACATCGATTATTCACTTGATCGTCGCGCAACTTTGCTCGCTCTCTTCCGTGGCTCTGCTTCTGCAATGGATGCTTGTGATGCCGATCCATATTTAAAGCGAGCTGCCAAACATCACGGCGAAATGACTACTCGCCAATGTCCAGTTTGTAAGAAATCTGAGATGCGCGAACTTCGATATGCCTTCGGCGATCAACTTGGTCAATATTCCGGGCGAATTAAATCTTTAAGTGAATTAGATGAAATGCAGAATGAATATGGCGAGTTCCGGGTTTATACAGTCGAGATTTGCTTGGAGTGCGGTTGGAATCATTTAATCTATTCATTCTTATTAGGAGATGGCCGCACGCGTAAGGCCCCGCGCAAGGTTCACACGCTTGAAGATGATGATTGGAAGCCAGCGAAGGAATTGAAAAGCTGGCACCTTCATGAGAAATCACTGCGTGGTCATTAAATCCAAGTTCGGAGAAGGTAGCCTTAAGTTATGAACAATCTGCGGGGAAACTTAATTCGCTACGGCATTTTTGCTGGCGGAATTGGTTTCATAATTGCAGTTCTTGGATTCGCATTCGCTTACTTCACGGTAAGCATTCCTGATCCGAATGCATTTGTTAATAGTCAATCAACAATTATTCAATATGCCGATGGCCAAGAAATCGGGCGTCTTGGTTCTGAAAACCGAACCGTAGTTAAATTAGCAAACATTCCATTACATGTACGCCAAGCGGTAATGGCAGCAGAAGACCGCAATTTTTATACCCAGAGCGCAGTCAGCCCAATCGGTATTGCCCGTGCACTTTTTAACAACTTAAAGTCCGGATCGTTAAATGGTCAAGGCGGCTCAACAATCACGCAGCAATATGCGAAGACCGCATTCTTAACTCCGGAACGAACAATTACCAGAAAAGTAAAAGAACTTGTTATAGCAATGAAGTTACAGAATCAGATGTCTAAAGATGACATCCTTGAAAGTTATTTAAATACTATTTATTTTGGCCGCGGATCTTATGGAATTCAAACTGCTTCCGAAGTTTATTTTGGCAAGAGTGTAAGCAAATTATCTATCTCGGAATCTGCAGTGCTCGCAAGTATTTTGCGTTCTCCTGGTTATTACGATCCTTCATATGGAAAAGATAATGCAACGAGATTAAAAGCCAGATGGCAATATGTTATTGATGGCATGGTTGCAAAAAAGTGGCTGACGCCAGCACAAGCTAAAAATTTGAAATATCCAACTCTTCGCGATCGTGTTACTTCAGGCGCACTAGCCGGTCCAAAAGGATATGTAATTTCATGGGTTGTTCATGAACTTGCAAAACTTGGATTTACTGAAGCTCAACTTCAAACCGGTGGTTATGTAATTAAAACTACGTTAGAGAAGAAGAACCAAGAAGCAGCAGTGAAGGCCATGGATACGCGCGGACCAGCGAAAACACCTGATAATTTCCATGCTGCACTTGTTTCAATAAGACCAGGAACTGGCGAAGTAGTTGCGATGTACGGCGGTAAAGATTATTTAGTTACGCAATTAAATGGCGCAACCCAATCTATTACTCAAGCCGGATCTGGCTTTAAACCATTTGCACTTGTTGCCGCCCTAGAACAAGGAATTCCACTTACCTCTATTTGGAACGGTAAGTCACCACAAGTATTCGACGATGCTGGAAAACCATATCCAGTATTTAATTACAGCAACGAGCAAGAAGGCGAAATTAATTTGCTCGCAGCAACAGCGCATTCAATTAACACAATCTTTGTACCACTCGGAATTAAGGCCGGACCCGACAAAGTTGTAGATGTTGCTAGACGGGCAGGAATTCCAAACACGGTCGCACTTATGCCGACTCCTTCTATTTCTCTCGGTGTTGCATCACCACACGTAATAGATATGGCCTCTGCTTATGCAACTTTTGCCGCAAATGGTACTTATGCAACTCCATTTATTATTAAGGAAGTGTTGGGATCAAATAAGGGCGTGTTATATGAAGGCAAGATTGAAGCCCAACAAGTATTCCAACCAGATGTAATGGCAGATTTAACTTACGCTCTTGAACAAGTTACAAAATATGGAACTGGTGGCGCAGCTTCAAGTGGCGTCGGGCGACCAACAGCAGGCAAGACTGGAACTACAACAGATAACGCATCTGCTTGGTTCAATGGTTTTACTCCAGAATTTGCAACAACCGTTGCTATGTTTAGAGATGACGCAACACAATCACTAAATGGAATTGGTGGACTCGGAGCATTTACTGGCGGCACATTCCCAGCACGAGTTTGGAACACTTATACAAAGCTTGCACAAAAAGGTATGCCTGCTACCTCCTTCCCAGAACCAGCAAATATTGGTGGGACTGAAGCAGTTTCATATTTAGATGCAGTTCCAACACTTGATCCAACACTTGCCGGAAAATATGAATCAGGTGCAACAAAGAAGAAGAAACTCGCAGCAAAGCAGTGAAATTAATCGCTAGAAGTGCAGTATTTATTGCCCTTTTCGCAGCCATTCTTAGCTTCGCGAAGTTCGAGAACTGTAGATCAAATGGCTGGGCACCGCCCAGCGATTACATACATGCCTGCTATTCAGATTTGCCAGCACTCTTCGGCGAACGTGAATTAATCACTCATGATTGGCCATATTCAAGTGCAACAAAAGCGGTCGAATATCCGCCAATAACTGGATTGGTTATGTGGGCAACATCTTTCTTAGTCGGTGATTCTGGAAATAAATATCGAAATTATTTTGATATCAATGCGCTATTAATCGCCCTTCTTTTCATTGCATCTGTTCTCTTATTGAAAAAATTAAAACCAGAACTCTGGTATTTACTGCCTCTTGCGCCAGCCGTTGTTGCCTCGCTTTACATCAATTGGGATATCTGGGCAGTCATATCTTCATTGGCAGCAATTTATTTATTTGATGCCCGAAAATATCGAACTAGCGCACTTCTTCTTGGAATCTCAATTGCAACTAAATTTTTCCCCATAGTTCTACTTCTTCCAATTGCGCTAATTTTTGTTAGACGAAGTAAGTTCAAACAATTTATTGAATACTTAATAACTACAACAATCACTTGGCTTGCAATAAATCTGCCATTTATTTTTACTACCCCAACTGGTTGGTTTAGATTCTTCAAACTTAATTCAGATCGTGGCGCCGATTGGGGATCAATTTGGCATGCACTCAACGTCTTGAATGTTAAAATTGATAATCTAAATTTAATCTCTATTCTATTTTTTATCACGGGCGCTAGTCTCTTCACACTCTTTATTTTTGGAATCTCAGAAATTCCTTCTCTTGCCTCAGTTTCATTCTTCATCGTCGCAATCTTTGTAACAGCAAGCAAGGTTTATTCACCGCAGTATGTTTTATGGCTAACACCACTTGCAATAATTGCAATGATTGATAAGAAAGACCGTTTTGATTTTTGGATTTGGCAATCTGCAGAATTGATTTATCACTTTGCCATCTGGCAATACTTGGCCAGCCTTTCTGGCGCAAAGTTCGCCATCCCAGCTGGCGCCTATGCCTTCGCAGCCTTGCTCCGAATCACCGCCCTGGCCTGGTTTGCCCTGCGTCTTATGCGTAGATCCACACCAAAATTTGGTCCACAGAACCTTGAATTTCTATCTAACGTCGGTCAGGGTTACGCTTAGCCTTCCTTCCGAGAGCAACCGCACCCGCGGTTATTCAATGAAGGAGCAATAACCCTCCTGCCGCGGAAATTCCGTGGCCGCTTTAGTCCAGAGGAGGTGGGGTTAACTTATGCGTAGATATGAACTCATGGTCATTCTCGATCCTGAATTAGAAGAACGCACAGTCGCACCAAGTCTTGAGAC
>CAEZXV010000003.1_pt1 | contig 31724 bp, 31 predicted proteins | sample 7265341 | NCBI WGS metagenome assembly CAEZXV01 (sample SAMEA6813918, study PRJEB35770) | freshwater metagenome | biome: Freshwater; feature: Freshwater reservoir; material: water | place: Czech Republic | collected 2017-04-14 | depth 30m m | reverse complement strand
TTCTTATTCTCTGGTGTAATCCTTCGTGGAATTTCGGCTCACCGTGTGCCATGGGGGAATATGTATGAATTCTCAATTACTGGCGCCTTAGCATTTACTGGTGCATATATTTTTGCACTTTGGAAATATAAAATTCGATGGCTTGGCCTTCCAGTTGCAATTGCTGTTCTGCTAACACTTGGAACTGCAATAACTATTCTCTATCGCCCAAGTGCGCCCCTTGTTCCGGCCCTTAAATCAACTTGGCTTGCCATCCATGTATCAGCAGCGATTATTTCTGGCGGCGTATTTTTACTTGCGAACTGCATCGCAGCGACTTATTTAATTCTAGATAGGTACGAGTCAAAGGGTGGACGACCAACTTGGGCGTTGAAGTTGCCTGCACTAGATGTTTTAGATCAACTTACATATCGTCTAGTTGCTTTCGTATTTCCACTTTGGACCTTTGCAGTTATCGCCGGTGCAATCTGGGCTGAATCTGCGTGGGGGCGTTACTGGGGTTGGGATCCAAAAGAGACGTGGGCATTTATTACTTGGGTTGCATATGCGGCTTATCTACATGCGCGGGTAACGATTGGCTGGCGCGGACGTAAAGCTGCCTGGCTATGTTTATTCGCAGGTTCTACCTTCTTATTTAATTACGTTTATGTAAATGTCTGGGGAACTGGGCGCCACACTTACAGTGGTCTGTAATTTAAATTAAATAACGAAGGCTTAAAGCTTACGTAAGAAATCCGGGTCATCATCTGGCGGAATAATTCTTCCGCGGCCACCACGACCTGTGCCTGGATTTCGCTTTGGTTTTCCAAATACAAACCAAGAGATCGCGCCAAGTGATGAGAATAAAAAGATTAAAAGAAGCCATGCCCACTTAGGAAATCTTCTAACTTCTTCTTGGGCAGTTCGTGCACAATCGAAGAAGGCATAGAACGAGAAAGCAAGAACAAGAATTGTGAACCAGAGGCGCATGGTGAGAGTTTAAGCCTTTGTTAGCAAAAGCGCGAGAGTTATCAACAGTGATGTTAGTAATTGGAGTTCGCCAGCTTTTCCAAGAAGTGGAATAAGCCCAGATCCAGAAGTTCCTTGCGAGATTCCTTTAATCAAGATGAATTGCAGAGGAAGAGTCAATAGAACAAGAAGTGCCCACGGTGTAATCGCAACAACAGCAAGTGAGGCCGTCAAAGCGATAATCAGCAATGTAATCAATGCCAGACGAGCTCTTCCGTCACCAAGTCTTACGGCTAAGGTTTTTTTGCCAACTAATTCATCTTTTGGACGGTCTCGAAGATTATTTAATCCCAAAATTGTGCAGGAGAGAGCGCCCATTGGAATCGCAAGTAATAGCGATTGCCAAGTGAGTCTTTGAGACTGGGCAAAATACGATCCCATTGTTGCAACTAGGCCAAAGAATATGAAGACTGAGATTTCACCAAAACCACGATAGCCATATGGATTCTTCCCGCCTGTATATTTCCAGCCAGCAATAATTGCAATTGCACCAACAAGTATTAAAAACGGAGAAGTTCTAATTGCAAGAATCAAGCCGCAGATTGCTGCAGACGAATATGAAAGTATCGCAGCACGTTTAACTTGGCTTGCTGTTGCTAAGCCAGAAGCAACTAAGCGAATTGGGCCAACTCGAACCTCATCGGTTCCTCGAATTCCATCTGAATAATCATTTGAATAATTAACCGCAATTTGAAGCAGAAGTCCGACTGCTAAGGCGAGAGCGGCGCTAACCCAATTGATTGCTATGCCATCGGACTTTATAAGTGAAGTTCCAATAAGAACTGGGGCTATTGCGGCCGGAAGTGTGCGCGGTCTAGCACCAGCAATCCAAATGTTCACTGCGTTATCTTTGCTTATCAATGAATAATGCAGCTGCTTTGACACGGTCGGGCTTACCGATTCCAATTTGAGGAATCTCACTTAAAACTATGAACTCTTTGGGAACCGAAGCTTTACCTAATTTTGCAAGAAGCAGTTCTGATATTTCATCGTGATCAACAGGCTTATCTGAAATCAGACAGAGCTTTTCACCCCATTTTTCATCAGGAATAGAAGTAGCAAGGAAATTAATATTTGGAAAGGAATCAGATAATTGAGATTCAATTGAGTTAAGCGACACATTTTCACCACCAGAAATAATTACATCATCTGCCCGGCCTATTACAAATAATTTTCCATCTTTAATCTCACCGATATCATTCGTCAAAAACCAGCCATCTTTAAAGCTCTTTCGCCAAAGTTCATCATTATCTTCATAACCATGCGCCAAAGTTGGTCCACTAATTTTAATAATTCCATCTGGATTTATTTCAATATTTACACCCGCAAGCGGAACGTTGTCATAGATGCAGCCACCACAGGTTTCAGTCATTCCATAAGTTGTTACAACTCTTATGTCATTTTCTAATGCGCTATTTAGAAGTTGATTGGAGAGGGCAGCACCGCCAACTAAAACCGCCTTACAATTTTTGAGATGGTTAAGAAGTTGATCATTGCCATTTAGAGCGCTATGCAATTGTGTTGGAACAATCGCGGAAAAATCGGCGTGCTGATCTATTCCAACTACATCAGCGTTTAATAGAACTGAACGTGCCAAAACATTTAAACCAGCAATATGATTTGTAGGAAGTAGAAGCGACCAAATATCTCCAGGCGCTGCGTTAAGCGCCAAATTAGCTAAGCGCGCTGATTGCGAAATCGCAGATGTTGATAATTCAACCCGCTTTACAACTCCTGTCGATCCAGTGGTGCTCACAATAAAAGTTGGGGCTAGTTCTGGCTGGGATTGGGCGAAAGCAGCAGAAAGCGCTTGCACCAGCTGTGGGTTTGACCACTGGAGCCCAATATCAATTACCGAAGTTTTCATGACACCCGTAGGCTATCCATATATTTTGTAGGAGGAAATGTGAGCAAACCTTTTAAGCGCGAGCCAGGTAGTCGAGTTATTCCCAAGTGGAATACCGGCACCGGAGGCGAAGCCTTTTCAGACATTACTTATCAAACCGCTGAGGGCATGGCGAAGATAACAATTAATAGGCCAGAAGTAAGAAATGCATTCCGCCCGCAAACTCTCTTTGAATTACAAGAAGCATTCTCACTTGCACGTGATGATGACTCTGTTGGCGTAATTATATTTACTGGCGCCGGAAGCGAAGCTTTTTGTTCAGGTGGGGATATAAATGTTCGCGGAGATGATGGCTACTTAGGAAATGATCCGTTAGCTAAAAAGGGCATCGGGCGCTTGAATGTTCTAGATTTACAAATTCAAATTCGCAGACTTCCAAAACCTGTTGTTGCAATGGTTGCAGGTTGGGCGGTTGGCGGTGGTCATGTCTTGCATGTTGTTTGTGATTTAACAATCGCTGCTGACAATGCAAAGTTTGGTCAAACTGGACCAATGGTCGGATCATTTGATGGCGGATATGGTGCTGGATTATTAGCTGCACATATTGGTCAGAAGAAAGCGCGTGAAATTTGGTTCTTGTGTCGCCAATATGATGCAACCGAAGCACTTGAAATGGGGCTTGTAAACACAGTAGTTCCGGTTTCAGAACTTGAAGCAGAAACAGTTTCATGGTGTCGCGAAATGCTTAGACATTCACCAATGGCACTTCGGCTATTAAAAGCTGGATTAAATGCAGCCGATGATGGACTTGCAGGAGTCCAACAACTTGCAGGTGATGCGACTCTTCTTTTCTATATGACTGAAGAAGGTCAAGAAGGTCGCGATGCATTTAAAGAAAATCGTGAACCAAATTTCGACAAGTTCCCAAAGCGCCCTTAATTAGTTATGTGGCAATTGGCGGAGGTCTTTAGAGATCTAACTGTTGTTGCCATTCCTACTCGCACAAGTTTTAGAGGGATAAACCTTCGCGAAGCTGCACTTTTTCAGGGCCCCGCTGGGTGGAGCGAATTTTCACCATTCCTTGAGTATGGCGAAAAGGCCAGTGAGCCTTGGCTAGGCGCAGCGCTAGAAGGCGCATATAAACCTTGGGATGATTTAGTTAGAAGTGAAATAGCTATTAATGCAACATTGCCACGTGTCGAAATTTCTCGAGTAAATGAAATACTCTCAAGATTTCCTGGAGCAAAGACTGTAAAGATAAAAGTTAATGACTTTATTGAAGATAGTGAATTAGTTGAAGCTGCACTGGATTTCAATCCTGATTTTAAAGTCCGACTCGATGTAAATGGTGGCTGGAACTTAGAAGAAGCTCTACTGAATCTTTATAACTTTAACTTGCGATTTGGAAATATCTTCGAATATATTGAACAGCCAACTCTTGATATTTCTGATCTAAAAAAATTAAAACGTGAAGTTCCAATGAAAATTGCAATTGATGAATCAATTCGGATGGCGCTCGATAGTGGATTTGATGACGTATCAGAATTTGCTGACGTTGCAATTATTAAATGGGCACCGTCAGGTGGGGCGACGCGAGCCAAGAAATTAATAAACAAAATTGGGCTACCGGTAGTTATTTCTAGTGCGCTTGATACAGGAGTAGGAATTTCACATGGCTTAGCTTTAGCTGCCAGCCTTCCCGAATTAAATTTTGATTGTGGACTAGCTACGCTTTCTTTACTCGAAAGTGATGTAATCAAAACTGGGCTTGAAATATCTGCTGGCACTATAAAAGTGACTCGTCCACTGCCCGCCCAAGAACTTCTTGAGAAATATTCAGCGCCGAAAGAACGTAGAATTTGGTGGCAAGAACGAATAGAAACTATTTGGAATAACGGATTTGGCGAAAGGTGGCTAAGTGAGCAGCGCAACTGATTTAGCACGCCAGATAATTCGCAGGTTAATCGAAGCCGGAGTTAGTGATTTTGTTATTTCTCCCGGGTCTCGTAACGCTCCGCTCTCAATTGCGTTGTACGAGGCTAAGAGCAAAGGTGTTATTGAGCTACATGTAAAGCTTGATGAACGCGGAGCTGCCTTTTATGCCCTTGGTATTTCAAAAGCGACCAATCAAGGGGTTGCAGTTATCTGCACAAGCGGAACAGCAGCAGCAAATTTTCATCCCGCATTACTTGAAGCGCTTCATGCAAATAATAAGTTGATAGCAATTACCGCAGATCGACCAGAGCGGTTGCGCAAAACAGGTGCCAATCAAACAACCGATCAAGTTGGAATTTTCCCAAGTATAACTTCTTTCGATTTAGTTTCAGGAAGTAAGTTCGAACTTGGAAGCGGGCCAGTTCACTTAAATATTCAATTCGACGAACCACTTTTGCCAAAAGATAACAATGATTGGCTATCTGGTCTAAAGATTTCTCAAGGGATTGCCGAGAAACTCAACCCTAAATCTCTAGTCGTATCAGGCAATGGAGTTTTGGTAATAGGCCACGATCTTGGAACTTTTTCAAGTGCGGAAGTCAAAGATTTCGCAGTTAGATCGGGCCTTCCAGTTATTGCCGAGGATCCACTTATATTTCCAGATGCAATCGCTCACGCCAGCGTATTTTTAAACGATGAAAGTATTCGTGGCTACCTAAAGGCTGATTTCGCAATTGTCATTGGCCGAACAACTCTTTCAAGGAGCATAAATAGTTACGTTTCAAGTATCACGAAGAGTTATGTTGTTGATCCGCGAATTTCAACTATTGACACTAAACGCACAGCTACTCAAGTATTCTTCGAATTACCTAAGTTAGAAGTAGATGTTCTAAATCAAACATGGATAAGTGATTGGCGAGAAATCTCTCGACTTGCCTCCATTGAAATAACACAGGATGAGCGTTGGTCTGAACAGAGCGCTCTTCGCACAATTACTAATTCTCTTCCTAATGAATCAGCCCTATTTGTTGGATCATCGAGACCTATTAGAGATATCGAAGCCTTTGCAAAACCTCGAAGTGGTCTTACAACCTTCGCTAATCGAGGACTTGCGGGAATTGATGGAAATTTATCTACCGTATTCGGAATTTCAAATAGCTTTGAGCGGTCCTTTGCAATTATTGGTGATTTAACTTTCTTACATGATCTAACAGCGCTACTTAATCCACCAAATTCAAATCTAACAATATTTGTTATCGATAATAATGGCGGGGGTATTTTCTCGACTCTGCCACAAGCAGGTGTTTCTGGATTCGATGAAATATTTGGTACACCACAAAATCAAGACTTAACTAAACTAATTTCAGCTTTTGGAATCGAAGTAACGAAAGTTAAGACTTCCGCAGATATAAACCTAGCTATTTCTCATAACAAACCCGGCTTACAATTTGTAATTGTAGAAGTTCCAAATCGCGAAACAATGGCATCGACCTTAGCGGATACTTATTCTCGTGTTTCTAAAGCGGTGCGCATTGGACTTAACTTAGCTTGACTTTCCGCTAGCTCATCTTGTGGATTTGATCCTGCAACAATTCCACAACCACTAAATATTCGCATAGATTTTAAGTCTTCAGAGAGCTCGCCAGTTCTAAGAGCAATTCCAATTTCGCCATCACCTCGTGCATCAATCCATCCGACTGGCCCGGCATAACGGCCACGATTCATATCTTCCAAGTCATTAATTATTGAATTCGCAATCTGGGTTGGGGTTCCACAAACTGCAGCTGATGGGTGAAGCGAAGCGATCAACGCAAAGATATCTATCGGAATTGCAGAATCATTTAAAACACCAGTCACATCGGTTGCAAGGTGCATGACATTGGCTAGGTGAAGTACAAATGGCGATTCTGGAACGTTTGTTGAAGAACAATAAGGAGAAAGTGCATCAGCGACAGATCGAACTGCGTACTCATGCTCCTCTAAATCTTTTGATGATTTAGCAAGTGATGCTGCAAGCCCAAGATCTCTAGCTTCATCGCCAGATTTACGAATTGTTCCCGCCAATATTCGCGAAGTTACTAGAGATTTATTAAGGCGGACTAAGAGTTCTGGTGTAGCGCCAATTAAGTTTGAAACTAAGAAGACCCAAGTAGATGGGTAATTCTTGGCCAGAAATGCAATCAAATTGCGGGGTTCTATTGCTTGGGAATTTCTTGCGATGAGATCACGGGCCAGAACAACTTTTTCAAGATCTCCATTCTTAATCTTCGTTACGGCGCTAGCGACGCGGTTTTTCCACTCATCATCAGTGAGCGCCCCAGGACCAAACTCGATATCTCCAGTCTGCATTTTTTGAAGGTATTGCGTAATAGATGGTTGGGTATCGCCACCGATCCAAGTAATCCAAGATTTTCCGCCCTTTTCGCCAATAACAATTTTTGGAATCACGAGCTTAGATTCTTCTGAAGGATCAAAAGCAAAAGAGGTGAAAAGGATTGGGCCGGTTCCGCTTCCATGAACATTATTTTGAATCTTTAAGGTTGCTAATTGTTCGTGCCACCATTTTCTGGCATCGGCAAATCTATTCTTACCTTTAACACTTGTGCTCTTCCATTCACCAAAACCAATCAAACCTTCGCCGCCACGAATCCAAGATGTGGTCAGATCCAAATCTGTAGCAATCAGATCTAGCGGAGGATGGTCACCGAGAATTTCGGTGGTGATATTTGTAGGCACTTGTTATTTTTAATTATCTTTAACGTTTTGCGACTAAACGCCAGACTGCAGGAAGGGCAGTACTAGCAATTGCAATTTTTATAAACTCAGCAAGAATGAAAGGTGTTAAACCTTTATCAACAGTCCAACTCCAGCTCTGGCCAGAATATTGATGCAACCAAATTAAGCCACTTGCGAAGATAATTAAATTACCTATAAACATTGTTGGAATGACTGTTTTGATTTTTTGATCCCACTTGCGACCTGCAAGTGCACCTAGGACTAAAGATGCGAGCAACATGCCAATTAAATATCCGCCAGTAGCGCCAGCAATTTTTTCAATACCGTGTGAGCCAGAAGCGAATATTGGCGCTCCGGCTATCCCCATTAATAGGTAGAAAGCGACGGTGCTAAACCCAAGGCTTGCACCATAAGCAGTTCCAAGAAGTAGAACTCCAAGTGTTTGCCCTGTAAATGGGACTGGAGAACCAGGAATTGGAAATGAAATCTGGGCCATAACAGCCAAGAAAATGGTTCCACTTAGAATCAGTGATACTTGAGTAACCGCTGTTGAGCGAGAAATTACCGCTGACTTCAGGGAATTAACTTGTGTCATTGAAACCATTTAATCAACCTCTATTCCATTGCTTTCGCTGGGCCTTTAATTTGTGGTCAGAGCCTACTACCGCGAGAATATACGCGTGAGTAGAGCAGATCTAGGCAAAGAGCCCGAAGAGGTTTCCGCAATGTTCGATGGGGTTGCCCGTCGCTATGACTTGCTAAATGACTTGCTCAGCCTGGGAAGAACGAAAGCTTGGCGCAAGGTTGCTACTTCAATAATTGCACCAAAACCTGGAATGCGAATTTTAGATATCGCAGCCGGAACCGGATCCTCGAGCCGACCACTTGCAGATGCTGGCGCAGAAGTTATTCCCCTAGATTTTTCAAAGGGAATGTTGGAGGCCGGACGAAAGCGACATCCAGATTTAGCTTTTACTCAAGGTGATGCGCTCGCACTCTCCTTTAAAGATAATGAATTTGATGTAACAACAATCTCATTTGGTTTACGAAATACATCTGACACAGTGAAAGCACTTCGTGAATCATTGCGAGTTTTAAAACCAGGTGGCCGGATGGTTGTTGTTGAATTTTCACAGCCAACAAATAAAATTTTCCGCACTATTTACATGCGTTATCTGATGCGAGCACTTCCACCAATTGCAAGGAAGGTATCGTCCAATCCTGATGCCTATGTATATTTAGCCGAATCAATTTTGGCCTGGCCAAATCAATCAGGGCTAGCCCTACTAATGTCCGAGGCTGGATTCCAAAGCGTCCAATGGAAGAATTTAACCTTTGGAATTGTGGCTATTCATACGGGTTTCAAGCCGTGATTGATGCCACATGTCCTACAACTCGATGGATTTCACAATTCTAAATTGTGACCTATAACGCCTAAACCCGTAGACTCTCTGACCGTGAACCCATACGTACCGATACTGGTAATTGGCGCAATTGGCTTTGGCTTCGGAGCATTCTCAGTTGTTGCAGCAGCAATCACTGGACCAAAGCGATACAACAGAGCAAAAGTTGAAGCATACGAATGCGGTATCCAACCTTCACCGCAAGCAGCAGGTGGCGGACGTTTCCCAGTTAAATACTTCTTAACTGCAATGTTATTTATTGTTTTTGATATTGAAATTGTTTTCTTATATCCATGGGCAGTCACCTTCGACAAACTCGGATTATTTGGACTTGTTGAAATGGCGATCTTTATCGGAACAGTTTTTGTTGCATATGCCTATGTCTGGCGCCGCGGCGGATTGGAATGGGATTAAAACCATGGGTCTAGAAGAGAAGTTACCGGCAGGATTTGCGCTAACAAGTGTTGAAAAACTTGCTGGTTATATGCGTAAGAATTCACTTTGGCCAGCGACCTTTGGTTTAGCTTGTTGTGCGATTGAAATGATGGCATTCGGTGGCGGTCGATATGACGCAGCACGTTTTGGTATGGAAGTTTTCCGAGCATCACCACGTCAAGCAGATTTAATGATTGTTGCTGGTCGTGTATCAAACAAGATGGCTCCAGTTCTTCGCCAGATTTATGATCAAATGGCAGCACCTAAATGGGTAATTGCGATGGGTGCATGCGCATCTTCAGGCGGAATGTTTAACAACTATGCAATTGTTCAAGGTGTTGATCACGTTGTTCCAGTAGATATTTATCTTCCAGGATGTCCACCACGTCCAGAAATGTTGATGGATGCAATTTTGAAATTACATGAACATATTGGAAGCGAAAAACTTGGTGTAAATCGTGAGCAAGTAATTCGTGAAGTTGAAGCTGCGGCACTAGCTGCTAAGCCAACACATGAATTAAAAGGCCTTCTAGCATGAGCGAAAACAACGGGATGTTTGGTGCCAGTGGATCTGGCGATACCTCTGGTTTCGGAGGCTTAGTTCGCAGTGCTGCAAACGTGGGATCAAGTGAGCGTCCTTACGGAAGTTATTTTGATGAAGTTGCAGACGAATTAGAACGAGCTTACCCAGAATTTAACAGCGCAATTGAGAAAGTAGTTATTGATCGCGGTGAATTAACACTTCATGTAAAGCGCGAAAAATTATTTGATACTGCTATGAAACTACGCGACACTCAATCACTTCGCTTTGAAGTTTGTCTTGGTGTAAGCGGTGTTCACTATCCAGAAGATAAGAATCGTGAACTTCATGCCGTCTATCCATTGCTTTCAATGACGCATAATCGCCGTATTCGATTAGAGGTAAGCGTTCCTGATTCTGATCCACACCTTCCTTCACTTGTAGAAGTTTGGGCTGGTAACAATTGGCACGAACGTGAAACTTGGGACATGTTTGGAATTATTTTTGATGGCCACCCAGGTTTAACAAGAATTCTTATGCCAGATGATTGGCCAGGACATCCGCAACGAAAAGATTATCCACTTGGTGGAATTCCAATTGAATATAAGGGTGCAACTGTTCCTGCGCCGTCAGAACGTAGGTCATATCGATGACAACTCACGATTCATACGCATCAGCGACAGAGACGACTGAAGGTCGTGTTTATTCTGTAACCGGTGGCGACTGGGATTCATTAGTAACCGAAATTGGTCAGACTAAAGAAGAGCGCGTTGTTGTAAACATGGGGCCACAACATCCATCTACTCACGGAGTTCTTCGCTTAGTACTTGAACTTGAAGGCGAAACGATTACCGAAGCTCGTGCTGGCATTGGGTATTTGCATACAGGTATTGAAAAGAATGCGGAATATCGCACATGGACTCAAGGGGTCACATTTGTAACTCGAATGGATTACCTAGCTCCTATCTTTAATGAGACTGCATATTGCCTATCTCTTGAGAAGCTACTCGGAATAACGAATGACATTCCAGAACGTGCAAGCCAAATACGTGTTTTGATGATGGAGCTAAACCGAATTTCTTCACACATGGTTGCACTTGGCACCGGAGCCCTTGAACTTGGCGCACTTTCACCAATGATCTTTGCTTTCCGTGAACGTGAAAAAGTCTTGGATGTTTTTGAAATGATCTCTGGCCTTCGCATGAACATGGCATATGTTCGCCCTGGCGGAGTTGCGCAAGATCTTCCAAAAGGCGCAGTGGCAAAGATTCGTGAAACTGTAAAAGAATTACGTCACAACTTTAAAGACAATGAAAAACTCTTGGTCGGTAACACAATATGGATGAAGCGCACACAAGGCATTGGTTATTTAGATCTTGCTGGCTGCACAACTCTTGGAATAACTGGCCCAGTTCTTAGATCAACCGGCATGCCATGGGATTTGCGCAAGACGGAACCATATTGCGGATATGAAGATTATGAATTCGATGTAATCACAACTGATACATGTGATGTTTATGGTCGCTTCTTAATTCGTATGCAAGAACTTGAACAATCACTTCGTATTATTGAACAAGCATGTGACAAGTTGGAAAAATCTGAAGGCCAGCCAGTAATGGTTGCTGATAAGAAAATTGCTTGGCCATCACAACTTTCTGTAGGAAGCGATGGAATGGGTAATTCACTCGACCACATTCGCGAAATCATGGGAACTTCAATGGAGTCTTTAATTCATCACTTTAAGCTTGTAACTGAAGGTTTCCGCGTGCCTACTGGACAGGCATATGCCGCAGTTGAATCACCACGTGGTGAAACTGGAGTTCATCTAGTTTCCGATGGTGGAACTAGACCTTATCGAGTTCACTTCCGTGAACCATCTTTCAATAATTTGCAAGCAACATCTGCAATGGCGGAAGGCGGAATGATTGCGGATGTAATCGGTGCTGTCGCATCAATCGATCCAGTTATGGGAGGGGTTGATCGCTAATGGAATTTACCGCTGATCAATTAAAGATTATGGATTCAATCATTGCTAGATATCCACGTTCTCGTTCTGCAGTGATGCCACTACTTCATTATGTGCAAGCAATAGATGGCTACATAACACCTCGAGGTATTGAAACAATTTCTAAGAAATTGGATATAGCTACTGCAGAAGTAACCGCAGTGTCTTCTTTCTACACTCAATATCGCACCGAACCTGCTGGTGAATATCACGTAGGAGTCTGCGTTAATACACTTTGCGCAGTTATGGGCGGCGATGCAATTTATGATTCGTTAACAGATCATCTTGGAATTGAAAATCATGAAACTACTAAAGATGGAAAAGTTTCAATTGAAAGAATTGAATGTAACGCTGCTTGCGATTATGCGCCTGTAGTTATGGTGAACTGGGAGTTTTACGATAACCAGACTCCACAAAGTGTTAAAGATTTAGTAGATGCAGCACGAGCTGGTAATCCACCAGCACCTACTCGTGGTCCAAAGAAACTTCGTACTTGGAAGCAAAACTCCGAGGTCCTAGCTGGGTTAAGCGATGGTCTTGCGAATGAAGGAGTCTCTGCGGGAGGCCCTTCACTTCTTGGCTTGAAGATTGCGAAAGGTGAGAAGTAGATGACACCAGCTAGCAAACTAACTCCAGTTCTTTCTGCAAACTGGGATGAGAAAGATTCATTCACAATTGAAGGTTATAAGCGCAATGGTGGTTATAAAGCTGTTACCAAAGCTTTAGCAATGGAACCAGATGCAGTTATACAAATGATTAAAGATTCTGGCCTTCGTGGTCGCGGTGGCGCTGGTTTCCCAACTGGTAGCAAGTGGGGTTTTATCCCTCAAGGTGATAACAAAGATCACTATTTGGTAGTTAATGCTGACGAATCAGAGCCAGGCACTTGCAAAGACATGCCACTGCTTCTTGCAAATCCACATGTTCTTATTGAAGGAATAATTATTGGTTCATATGCAATTCGGGCAAACCATGCATTTATTTATCTTCGCGGTGAAGTAGTCCACGTTTTCCGTCGAGTTCAACAAGCAATTGAAGATGCTTACAAAGCTGGTTTGCTTGGAAAGAATATTGGCGGCAAAGGTTTTGATCTGGAATTAACACTTCATGCTGGTGCTGGTGCCTATATTTGCGGCGAAGAAACCGCGCTACTAGATTCACTTGAAGGTTTTAGAGGACAACCAAGACTTCGTCCACCATTCCCAGCTATCGCAGGTTTGTATGCCAAGCCAACAGTTGTAAACAATGTTGAATCAGTAGCTTCTGTTCCATCAATTATTAATAATGGAATTGAATGGTTCCAAGCGATGGGAACTGAGAAGAGCAAAGGCTTTACGCTCTACTCACTATCTGGCCATGTAAATAATCCAGGACAATTTGAAGCGCCACTCGGAATTACCTTGCGCGAATTATTAGAACTAGCAGGTGGCGTACGTACCGGTCACAAACTTAAATTCTGGACACCTGGTGGATCTTCTACGCCGATGTTTACCGATGAACATTTAGATATTCCTCTGGATTATGAAGGCGTTTCTGCTGCTGGCTCAATGCTTGGCACAAAGGCGTTACAGATTTTTGATGAAACCACATGTGTTGTTCGAGCAGCACTTCGCTGGAGCGAGTTCTATAAACATGAATCATGTGGAAAGTGCACACCTTGCCGTGAAGGAACTTGGTGGCTTGTGCAAATGCTTCATGATTTAGAAGATGGCAAAGGAACTGAAGCAGATCTAACAAAACTTCTTGATCTCTGCGACAACATTGCAGGACGTTCTTTCTGCGCGCTTGCTGATGGCGCAGTTGCACCAATTATGTCATCACTTAAATATTTCCGTGATGAATACCTAGAGCACCAACGCAATGGTGGTTGCCCATTCGATCCAGTTGCTTCAACTGTATTCAAGACAGTAGGTGCTTAAATGGTTCCAGAGCAAGCTCTTTTAGAAACTCAAGCACCAGTTGAAATGATTACTGTTGTAATTGATGGCTTTGAAGTTAGCGTTCCAAAAGGAACTCTTGTAATTCGCGCAGCCGAAAAACTTGGAATTCAAATTCCAAGATTCTGTGATCACCCACTTTTGGATCCAGCCGGAGCTTGTCGTCAATGCTTAGTTGATATTGAAATTAATGGCCGGGCATTTCCAAAGCCACAAGCATCTTGCACAATTCCAGTTGAGAACAACATGATTGTTAAGACTCAATTAACTTCACCTGTTGCAGAGAAAGCACAGGCTGGAATTATGGAGTTCCTTCTTATTAACCACCCACTTGATTGTCCAGTCTGCGACAAAGGCGGGGAATGTCCTCTTCAAAATCAAGCTATGAGCAATGGTCGTCCAGATTCACGTTATGAAGGCGTGAAGCGCACATTTGAAAAGCCAGTTCCAATTTCGACACAAGTGTTGCTCGATCGTGAACGTTGTGTTCTTTGCGCACGTTGCACACGTTTCTCTGAACAAATTGCTGGTGACCCATTCATTACCCTCAATGAACGTGGCGCACTACAACAAGTTGGAATTTATGCAGAAGATCCATTTGAGTCTTATTACTCAGGAAATACTGTTCAAATTTGTCCCGTTGGTGCTTTAACTGGTGCCTCATATCGCTTCCGTGCACGCCCATTCGATTTAGTTTCTGTTGATTCTGCCTGTGAACATTGTGCATCTGGTTGTGCAATGCGAACTGATATTCGTCGCGGAAAAACTTTACGTCGTCTCGCCGGTGACGATTCTTCAGTAAACGAAGAGTGGAATTGCGATAAGGGTCGTTGGGCATTTAAATATTTAACAAGTAGAGAACGTGTTACCTCACCAATGATTCGCGGCGAGGATGGTGAATTGCACGAAGCTTCATGGCCAGAAGCAATCGCTTTTGCGGCATCGGGGCTAAAGGGCAAACGAGCTGGTGTTCTTGTTGGCGGCCGCGCAACCGTTGAAGATGCATATGGTTACAGTAAATTTGCTCGAGTTGCACTCGGAACAAATGACATCGATTTCCGCTCACGTCCTCATAGCGATGAAGAGAGTTCATTCTTAACAAGTGTTGCTCTTGGGTTAAAAACAACTTATAAAGATATTGATAAAGCTGACAAAGTAGTTCTACTTGGCTTTGAACCAGAAGAAGAATCACCAATTGTTTTCTTACGTATCTATAAGCAAGTTAGAAAGCGCGCGCTTGCAGTTATCAGCGATGCGCCATTTGCAAGTCGAGGATCCCAAAAATTAAATGCAGAACTTGTCACTGAGATTTCAACAATTTCTGGGTTAACAGCAAAGAGCGTGATTTTGGTAGGAGAGCGGTTAGCAGAAAAATCTGGCGCACTTTCCTCAGCACTTGCTCTTGCTGAAAAGTCTGGCGCAAAATTAGCTTGGATTCCTCGTCGTGCTGGTGAACGTGGCGCGCTAAGTTCAGGTGCGATCGCGACACTTCTGCCGGGCGGTCGTCCAGTTTCAGAACCAAGTGCTCGAGTAGATGTTGCCGCGGCATGGTCAGTTGATTCACTTCCTTCAAATCCGGGACGTTCAACATCTGAAATTTTGCTAGCGCTAAGTGTAAATAACTTAGATGCAGTAGTAATTGGTGGGGTAGATCCACTTGATATTTCAAATGAAGCTCTCACGCAACTCCTGAACTCTTTCGTTGTCTCACTTGAAATCTCTCACAGCTCAGTAACTGCAATTGCTGATGTAGTTCTACCGGTTGCCGCTGTAGTTGAGAAAAGTGGTTCATTCCAAGATTGGCAAGGAAGCGTTCGCGCTTTCGACAAAGCAATCGCCGATTCACTTTCTAGAAGTGATGTGCGAATTCTTTCAATGATTGCTGATGAAATGGGTTCACCTATTAATCTGCCAACCGTTTCAGCGACTGCACGTGAAATCGCAGCACTTGGACTTTGGGATGGCAGCGTTAGCGCATTCGAAAAGGCGGCTACTGAAAAGAGTGCAATCCCAGAAGGAAAACTAAACCTTACATCATGGCGCTTATTGCTAGATCTTGGAACGCTACAAGATGGTGAAGCGAACCTTGCAGGAACTGCACGAAAAGCTAGCGCACATATTTCGGCGACACGTGCTGAAAAATTAGGCGTTAAAACTGGAGAAGAAATTTCAATCTCATCAGACCTTGGTGCAATCAAACTTCCAGTAACTATTAGTGATATGTCAGATCAAGCAATTTGGGTTCCTCGTAATTCAATCGGTTCGCAAGTAATAGCAAATCTCGGATTTGTTACTGGCCCAGTTACGGTGGTTAAAGCATGAGCACTGCACAACTAATCGGTAATGATCCTGGTTGGATCTCACTCGTAAAAGGTTTATTAATATTTGTAGTTTGCGTACTTGCAACTCTCATGTCGGTTTGGGGAGAACGTCGAATTGTTGCTCGCATGCAACAGCGCCTTGGACCTAACCGCGTTGGACCTTTTGGTCTAGTTCAGGCCCTTGCAGATGGCGTAAAGCTTGCACTTAAGGAAGACCTAATTCCTAAAGCTGCCGACCGAATTGTTTTTGTTATTGCACCGATTATCAGCGCAACAACTTGTTTCATGTCATTTGCTGTGATTCCACTCTCTGGAAAAGTAACTTTGTTCGGCCATAAAACAGTTATGCAATTAACTGATATTCCTGTCGGAGTCCTTTATGTTCTGGCAATTGCTTCAGTAGGAGTTTATGGAATCGTTCTTGCTGGCTGGTCTTCAGGTTCAACATATCCACTACTTGGCGGTTTGCGCTCAAGTGCACAAGTAATTTCATATGAAGTTGCAATGGGTCTCTCACTTGTTGCGGTATTTATTTACTCAGGTTCTATGTCAACAGCCGATATTGTCGCAGCCCAACATCAATGGTGGTTCTGTGTAACTCTCTTCCCATCATTCGTTATTTATGCGATCTCAATGGTTGGCGAAACTAACCGAGCACCTTTCGATTTAGCCGAAGCTGAAGGTGAACTTGTTGGTGGCTTCCACACCGAATATTCATCACTTAAGTTTGCGCTCTTCTTCTTGGCTGAATATGTAAATATTGTTGCAGTTTCAGCTCTTGCGACCACGCTATTTCTTGGCGGTTATCACGCACTTCCAGGCCTCGGATTTACTGAAAGCTGGCTTGGTGGTTGGTTCACAGTTATTTGGTTCTTGGTGAAAGTTCTCTTCTTCTTCTTTATCTTTGTCTGGCTACGTGGAACATTGCCAAGACTTCGTTATGACCAATTCATGAAATTTGGGTGGAAAGTATTGATTCCATTCTCATTAGTTTGGATCATGATTGTTTCAACGTTGCGTGTTCTTTCGCAACAAGGCGCACCAAAATCTGTTGTTATGGGGTTCGTCGTAGGAGTAGTCCTTCTAGTTCTCGCAGCCTCAACACTTATTGAATCTTCAAAGAAGCGTCGCGTTAATGAAGATGCACTCGGTGAAGTTGCCGCCCCATCATTCCCAGTTCCAGCAATTCCTGGAAGAGAAACTATTAACAGAACGGAGCAATTAAATGGATAACCCATTAACTCCGCGTTCTAATGATCTCGGTCTAACTGCTGCATCAAAGGCAAATACGCCAATTGAAAACCAGGATGCCAAGAGCTTCTTTGCTCAACTTCAGGGCTTCTGGGTTACTTTTATTACGATGTTCAAGAAAGTTAATACTGTTGAATATCCAGAAGTTAAAGAGCCAACTGCTGAACGTTTCCATGGCCGTCATCAATTAAACCGATATGAAGATGGTTTAGAGAAATGCATTGGCTGCGAACTTTGTGCATGGGCCTGCCCAGCAGATGCAATTCTTGTTGAAGGCGAATCGAATACTGAAGAGGCACGTTTCTCACCTGGTGAGCGTTATGGCAAGGTTTATCAAATAAATTATCTGCGCTGCGTTTTCTGCGGCTTGTGTATCGAAGCTTGCCCAACTCGCGCTCTAACAATGACTAACGAATATGAATTAGCTGATGATTCACGTAAGAAATTAATCTTTGAAAAAGAAGATCTTCTTGCACCATTAAAATCAGGAATGTTGCAACCTCCGCATCCGATGGCTGAAGGCAAGACTCATATTGATTACTACCGCGGTGAAATTAAAGGTGGCTCAAATGGCTAATCTTGCACTTGAAGTAGGTAGAACACTGCAACCAGAAGCGGTTATGTTCTGGATACTTGCCCCAATTGCAGTTGCAGCCGCACTCGGAATGTTATTTGTGAAGAAAGCAGTTCACTCAGCACTTCTACTTGCTTGGGTAATGATTACTTTGGCAATTTTCTACATCGCTCAAGATGCGCTTTTCCTTGGAATTGTTCAAGTAGTTGTTTATACCGGCGCAGTGATGATGTTATTCCTATTTATTCTGATGCTAGTTGGCGTTGATAGTTCGGACTCATTGGTCGAAAATATTCGAGGCCAACGTCCTGCATCGATTGTTGCTGCAATCGGATTAGGTGGGCTAATAATTTCGCTAATTTCAAGAGCAACTCTTGGTGTTGAAACAGTTGGGCTTCAAGATGCAAATTCTGCAGGAAATGTTCAAGCACTTGCCCAAGCGCTTTTCACACAATATGTCTGGGCCTTTGAAGTTATTTCAGCGCTTTTAATCACAGCTGCACTTGGTGCAATGGTTCTAGCGCACAGCACGTCGACTAAATCTCGAACTGCACAACGCGATCAATCAATTGCACGATTCCGTGGTGCATCTCTTGCAACAGCAGCAGGGCTACCTGGTTCAGGTGTTTATGCTCGCCACAATGCAGTAGATGTTCCTGCGCTACTTCCTGATGGTTCACCAGCACCGACATCAGTATCCGCAACCTTGGATGCGCGAGGCGACATGCTCTCTTCAAAACCATTCGAGCTTGAGGCGAAGGAAGTGGAGGAGGACTAAATGGATATCTCAAATTACATTTACCTATCAGCTTTGCTATTTACCATTGGCGCAATTGGTGTCGTAGTCCGCCGAAATGCAATCGTTGTATTTATGTGTGTTGAGTTAATGCTCAATGCAGCAAACCTAGCTTTTGTAACCTTCTCCAGAGTTCACGGAAATCTAGATGGGCAAGTTGCATCCTTCTTCACGATGGTTGTCGCGGCTTGCGAAGTTGTAGTTGGCCTAGCGATTATCGTCACGATTTATCGCTCCCGTCGATCAGCATCTGTTGATGATGCTAGTTTGTTGAAACGCTAATGGTTACGAGTTCAAATTTAGTTTTCCTAATCGCCCTTCCGCTATTTAGCGCAGGTTTACTTCTTCTACTGGGTCGCATCGCCGATAAGTGGGGACATATCTTTGCAACGCTCATCTCGGCTTCAGTTTTTGTCATTGGCTTAATCGAGTTTTTCGCGATGCAAGGTCGCGACGGCGAAGCACGTGCGGCTACGCAGAAAATATTTGAGTGGATATCTGTGGGCTCTTTCCATGTTGATGCCTCGCTCTTGCTTGATCAACTCTCAATCTGTTTCGTTCTGTTGATTTCAGGAGTCGGAACTCTTATTCATATTTATTCAATTGCATATATGTCGCACGACCATGATCGCCGCCGCTTCTTTGCTTACCTAAATCTCTTTATTGCAGCAATGCTCTTATTGGTTCTAGGTGATTCCTACCTAAATCTTTACGTAGGTTGGGAAGGCGTTGGACTTGCCTCTTACCTATTAATTGGTTTCTGGAATCAAAAGCCAGCGTATGCAACTGCAGCGAAGAAAGCTTTCGTCGCAAACCGCGTAGGTGACGTCGGCCTATCTCTTGCAATCATGATTGCCTTTACGCAATTTGGAACGGTCACATTTGCTGGCGTAAAAGAGAGCGCATCCGGAGCATCAGCTGGTGCACTAACTGCAATTGGAGCAATGCTTCTTCTCGCAGCTGCTGGTAAATCAGCACAGTTCCCATTGCAATCATGGCTTGGCGATGCAATGGCAGGTCCAACACCAGTTTCAGCGCTTATCCACGCAGCGACAATGGTTACAGCTGGCGTGTATTTGATAACTCGTTCCAACTTTATTTTTGATGCTTCGCCAACTGCGCAACTAATGGTTGTCTGTGTCGGAGCAATTACCTTGTTGTTCGGAGCACTTATTGGTACTGCTAAGGACGATATAAAGAAAGCTCTTGCAGCATCAACCATGTCGCAGATTGGTTACATGATTCTTGCAACTGGACTTGGTCCAGTTGGTTATGCATTTGCAATCATGCATCTGTTAACTCACGGTTTCTTCAAAGCTGGCATGTTCCTTGGTGCTGGTTCAGTTATGCATGGAATGAATGACGAAGTAAATATGCGACGTTATGGCGCGATTGGCAAAGTTATGCCAATTACTGCTGCAACATTCGGACTTGGTTACTTAGCAATCCTTGGAGTTCCGCCATTCGCAGGCTTCTACTCTAAAGATAAGATTATTGAAACCGCATTTAACGCTGGTGGAACCGAAGGAATTCTTCTTGGGGGAGCAACCCTTTTGGGTGCTGCAATCACCGCTTTCTATATGACTCGCGTAATTGTTTTAACTTTTACCGGAACAAAGCGTTGGGATGAAAATGCCCATCCTCACGAATCCCCATTCTTAATGTGGGCGCCAATGGCAGTACTCGCTGTTGGATCAGTTGCATCTGGATTCCTACTTAGTTCTGGAAGCGCTTTAGTTAACTGGCTTCAACCGGTTGTTAATGAACATCATGAACATCATGCTGAAGAGTTCTTACCTCCGATGGTTGTCTCAGCAATGGCACTAGCTGTAGTGGCTTTGGGTGTTGCATTTGCAGTTCTTAAATATCGCACTGTTCCAATTGTTGCACCAGAAAACGTTTCAGCATTTACTAAAGCTGCGCGTAAAGATCTTTACCAGGATTCATTTAACGAAGCTGTATTCATGCGCCCTGGCCAGAAACTTACTTCTGGTCTGGTGCGAACTGATAATAAAGTTATTGACGGGCTAGTACGAATGGTCGGATGGGTAATTCAAACCTGTGCGTCCTCACTACGAATTATTCAAAATGGATATGTCCGTAGCTATGCCTTGATTATGGTCTTCGGTGTTCTCGCGCTAGTGACTGCAGTTTGGATGGTGACGCTATGAGTATCTTGACCACTCTGCAATTACTACCGTTGTTCGGTGCAGTTGTTATAGCTGTATTGCCGGTTAGAAATGCTAAATTAATTAAACAAGTGGCTCTCGGATTCTCGCTGCTTGTCGCCGTAGTTTCGATAATTATGGCCTTGGGATTTGAAAGCAATAGCGGTGCCCTGCAATTCGTGGAATCCCGAGCTTGGATTTCTGCCTTCAATATTAATTACGCAGTTGGAATTGATGGCATGGCACTCGCGCTAATTTTGATGACAACAATCCTTGTTCCAATTGTCTTTCTTGCTGGCTGGAACGAATCAGAAAATGGTCGTTGGAGTGTAAAGACTTTCTACATCTTGCTTCTTATTCTTGAAACAATGATGATTGGCGTTTTTGCAGCAACTGACGTTTTCCTCTTCTATGTAATTTTCGAAGCAATGCTGCTCCCGGTTTATTTCCTTATTGGTGGTTACGGTTTCGGTGATCGCGCCGCAGCTGCTATGAAATTCTTGCTCTATAGCCTCTTTGGTGGCCTATTAATGCTGGCCGCTGTAATTGGCCTTTATATTATTTCTACCAATCAAGGTGGCGGAACTTTCGATATAACAAAACTTTCTGAATTAACGATTGACACCGCAACTCAAAATTGGCTCTTCCTAGGTTTCTTTATTGCTTTTGCAATCAAAGCCCCACTGTGGCCTTTCCATACCTGGCTTCCAACGGCTGCAAAATCTGCAACAGCAGGAACTTCCACTCTTCTACTTGGAGTTCTAGATAAAGTAGGAACATACGGAATGATTCGGTTCTGCATGAGTTTCTTTCCAGATGCCACAAAGACATTTACGCCTGCAATTATTACTTTGGCGGTAATTTCAATTCTTTACGGTGCATTCTTAGCAATTGGGCAGAAAGACATTAATTCGCTAATTGCATTTACCTCTATCTCTCACTTCGGATTTATAACTTTGGGAATATTCGCGCTTACGTCACAAGGATTAACCGGTGCAATTTTCTACATGGTCAACCACGGATTCTCAACAGCAGCGCTCTTCTTGACTGCCGGTTGGATGATCAAGCGCCGTGGGTCAACACAAATCTCAGATTTCGGTGGCCTACAACGAGTTACACCAGTTCTCGCATGGTCATTCTTCTTAGCAGGAATGTCAGCCCTCGCGCTGCCTGGACTATCAAGCTTTGTTAGTGAGTTCTTAGTTCTACTTGGCTCTTTCGCAAAGTATCCAGTAGCAGCGATTCTTGGAACTACAGGAATCATTCTTGCTGCACTCTATGTTCTCATTGCAGTTCAAAAATCTCTTCATGGTGAAACACCTTCATCAAGTGCTGGAATGGTGGATCTAAATTTGCGTGAAAAGATTGCTATCGCACCTGTAATTCTCGTACTTGTATTCCTCGGTTTTTATCCAAAGCCAGTTTTAAACGTTATTAACCCAACTACCCAAAGCGTTATGACTCATGCCGGGGTAAGCGATCCAGTTGCAAAGGTGGCCAAATAATGTTGACCGCACCGAAATTAGATTACGCACTGCTTGCGCCAATTCTAATAATCTTGGGAGCAGCCCTTGTTGGAGTTTTAGTTGAAGCATTTATCAAGCAAGCATGGCGCGCAAAGCTGCAATTAGCGATTGCGCTTGGCGGAATTATTATCGCCTTCGAACAGCTTTTCCGGGTAAGAAATCAGACATCATCTATTGCTGCAGTTACCTCTGTATCTATTGATGGCGTAGGAATCTTTATGCAAGGCGCAATTTTAGTCTTCGCATTTCTTGGAATCTTGATAATTGCTGACCAAGATAACTTTGCGCCACAAGCATCAGCCCTTCCTGGTTCAAGCGAAGAAGCAACAGCACTTCAATCCGGAAAGCAGCAGACTGAAGTATTTCCACTAACTCTTTTTGCAGTTTCCGGAATGATGCTATTCCCGATTGCAACTGATTTCATAACGCTATTTGTTGCACTTGAAGTTTTATCGCTACCTCTTTATTTAATGGCTGGACTTTCTCGTCGTCGTAGATTGCTTTCTCAAGAAGCGGCACTCAAATACTTCTTGCTTGGCGCTTACTCTTCAGCTTTCTTCTTGTTCGGTGCAGCGCTTCTTTATGGCTACTCTGGAACGCTTTCACTAAATGGACTTACAGATGCGATCCATGGGTCTGGTGGAAATGATGTATTCCTTCTACTTGGAATTGCCTTCCTTTCAGTAGGTTTGCTCTTCAAAGTTGGCGCAGTGCCATTCCACTCCTGGACACCAGATGTTTATCAGGGTGCACCAACTCCAATTACTGGTTTTATGGCTGCTGCAACAAAGGCCGCAGCTTTTGGTGCCACCATTCGAATCTTTTATGTCGGTTTAGATGCTGCCCAATTAAGTTGGAAGCCAATAATTTCAATCATTGCTGTGATCACAATGGTCATTGGATCAGTTGCCGCAATTTCGCAACGAGATATGAAGCGTCTTTTAGCATTCTCATCTATCGCCCATGCTGGTTTTATTCTCACCGCAGTTGTTTCGCTAAATAAGAACGCCCTTAGTGCAACACTCTTTTACTTGGCTGCATATGGAGTTGCAACTATTGGTGCATTCGGAATCGTTACATTAGTAAGAGATTCCGCCGGTGAAGTAAGCGATCTAAATCGCTGGGTTGGACTAGGTAAGAAATCACCATTGGTCGCCTCGGTATTTTCACTCTTCTTATTAAGCTTCGCTGGTATTCCTCTTACAAGTGGATTTGTAGGAAAGTTCTCAATCTTCTCTGCAGCATATGAATCTGGAAATATCTACCTGGTTGTGGCTGGCGTACTTTCAAGTGCGATTGCAGTCTTCTTCTACCTAAGAATCATCTTGATGCTCTTCTTTGCCGATGCAACTAACGATTCAGTCTCTGTGATCATTCCATCTCTACTAACCAGAATCTCAATCACAATTAGCGCCCTTGTAACGATAATTCTTGGTGTTGCACCTTCACTGCTTCTTAATGTTGCACAAAACTTCGCTTACTTCCTACGCTAATGTCTCAAATCGGAATTCCAGATATTGATCCAAAGCTAGAGAAGGATCTTCTGGCTTCGATGGTTGAAGTTGAAGCTTTCTTGCGAAATGCAATCGAAGGTAAATATCCATTAGTAATTGAGACTTCTAGACACCTTGTTGATGCTGGTGGAAAGCGGTTACGCCCACTATTGACCCTGATTGCCTCTCACTTTGGGGATCCAAAAGCTAAGGGCATTATCGAAGCAGCAGTAGTCTGCGAACTTACCCACCTTGGAACTTTGTATCATGATGATGTTATGGATGAAGCACCATTACGTAGAGGTGTGGAAAGCGCTAACAATCGCTGGAACAATACAGTCGCAATTCTTACCGGCGATTATTTGTTTGCCAAGACTTCTCAACTTTTAGCTGACCTTGGCCCAGAAGCGGTACGTCTTCAAGCTCTCACATTTGAACGGTTAGTAATTGGCCAAATAACTGAGACCCAAGGATCAAGTGCAGGTAAAACTCAACTTGAACATTACTTAAATGTTGTTGCAGATAAGACCGCCTCACTTATTTCTGCAAGTGCTCGATATGGTGCGATGATTTCGGGCGCTGATGAAAAGATTATGGATGCCTTAACTAAATTTGGCGAAGAGATTGGCACTGTTTTCCAGTTGGCTGATGACATCATCGATATTGCAAGTGATTCTAAGGAATCAGGAAAGACTCCAGGCACCGATTTGCGCGAAGGAGTTCCAACCCTGGTAACTCTCTTTATTTTGGAATCAAATGATCCTGCAGATGCCGAACTAAAAGCTATTTTATCTGCGCCAATTACTGATGAAACAGTTGTTGCGCAAACTATTTTAAAACTTAGAAACCATAGCGCGCTAACTAAATCACGTGAACTAGTTGCAAAGTATGGCGAATCTGCTCAGAAACATTTAGCAGTTCTGCCTGATGGGCCAGCGAAGAACGCTTTAGTCGGGTTGAGCCAAGCTGTTATCTCGCGGACTTCCTGATTTTATTAAGTCATAGCCAAGAACAATTAGCGCAGTCCAGATAAAAACAAAGCCGAGCCATCTTGCACTAGGCATAGGTTCATGTCGCAGGAAAACCGCCAACATAAATTGAATTGTTGGCGTTAAATATTGCAAGAGCCCAATAGTTGTAAATGGAATTCGTAGAGTCGCACCGTTGAATAGAAGTAGTGGAATTGCTGTTACCGCACCAGCGCCTATGAGAAGCAGAGTTAAACCAACTCCGTGACCAAATTGACCTTCACCTTTCTGGCCAATCCAGATTAGGTAACTGCCATAGAACACTGAAGATATGAGAGTTTCAATGGCCAAGCCCTGTAGCGAACCTAAATTAATTTTCTTCTTAACATAACTGTATGAACTCCAAGAAAAGGCAAGTGCAAAGGAGATCCATGGTGGTCTGCCGTAATCAATTGTCAGAATAACTACGCCGATTGTTGCAACAATAAAAGAAATCCACTGAATTTTTCGCATCTCTTCGCCGAAAGCAAGAATCCCCATCAACACGAGAAGAATCGGTTGCATGTAGTAACCAAGTGAAGCTTCGACAATCTGTTCGTGATTAACTGCCCAGATATAGGTAATCCAATTCACTGAAATTAGAGCTGCAGCAAGTGTGAATCGCCAGAAGACGCCTGGCGAAATCATTAATGCAAAAGTTGATTTAAGTTGGTGGGCAATAGCAAGTGCTATGACACAGAAAACAAGAGACCAGACTGCACGATGTGAAACCATTTCAAGCGGGGTAGCAGGTTTCAAAAGTGGCCAATAGAGTGGGAATAATCCCCAGAGCGTGTAAGAGGTAAATCCGTAAATTAAACCAAGGCGATATTTACTCATTAATTAACGGTAATTCGTAAACTGAACAGCAAAGTCAAGGCTCTGTGCCTTAACTAGCGCCATGGTGTCTTGCAGATCATCACGCGACTTGCTTGTGACGCGCAGAGTTTCACCTTGAATTTGAGTCTTAACAGATTTAGGACCTTCATCTCGAATAATTTTCGCTAGCTTCTTAGCGTTCTCAGTTGAGATTCCTTCTTTAAGCGTGCAACTGATTTTATAGATTTTGCCACTTAACTCTGGATCAGTAGATTCCAAATGCTTTAGCGATACTTGGCGCTTGATTAATTTATCCTTAAAAACTTCTAGGACAGCTTTCGCCTTCTCTTCTGATTGCGCTTCGATTAGAATCTTTTCACCAGACTTTTCAATCTTGCTATCGGTGTTCTTGAAATCAAATCTAGTGGCGATTTCGCGGTCGGCCTGGTTGAAAGCATTATCTACTTCCATATGATCAACTTCAGAGACAATATCGAAACTTGAATCAGCCACTTTTACGACCCCTTTTACAATTATCTATTTTTAAATATTCTAATGAGCGCAATTGTAGGGTAAATTGGCCACATGATTCGGAGCACTCGTAAATTCCCGAGCCTCCCATATTTCTGGTCCTTAATTGAATGGTCGCTTCCCGCTCTCAACCCATATCAGGGCAAACTTAAGCGGGCACAGAACGTCCAAGATTTAGCGCTTATAGCAAAGAAGCGAACTCCTAAAGTCGTCTTTGATTATGTTGAAGGTGGCGCCGTTGACGAGATCGCATACTCAAGAACTCGCGATACCTTCTCACGAATTGAATTCAATTCAAGAGTTCTGCGTGATGTTTCAAAGCTTGATACCAGCGAGAAAATACTTGGCAAAAGCGTTGATATTCCAATCTGTTTCGCACCAACCGGCTATACCCGATTAATGCACCATGTTGGGGAGCCAGCCGTAGCAAACGTTGCCGCATCTAAGAATTTGATTTATGCACTTTCTACAATGGGAACAACTTCGCCAGCAGAACTTGCTGCTGCAGTCCCAAATTCACGTAGATGGTTCCAGCTTTATATTATGAAGAACCGCAGCGATAGCTTGGCTGTAATTAAGCAGGCCAAAGATAGTGGTTTTGAAACCTTAGTTTTGACAGTTGATACACCAGTAGCTGGGTTGCGTTATCGCGATAATAGAAACGGTTTAACTGTTCCACCAAAGATTCGAATAAATACGGTATTCGCAATCGCAAGAAAACCAATTTGGTGGCTAAATCTTTTCACAACTGGGAAATTAGAGTTCGCAGCATTTAGAGGATGGGATAAACCTTTATCGCAACTTGCTGGCTTAATCTTCGATCCTGCAACAACAATTAAAGATATAACTTGGTTACGTTCTGTCTGGAAAGGGCCAATCGTTGTAAAGGGAATTCAAAGCGTTGAAGATGCAAAGGCTGTTGCGAAGTTAGGCGTTCAGGGAATTATTCTTTCAAATCATGGCGGTCGCCAATTCGATCGTGGTCCAATTCCGTTAGAGATACTTCCGGAAGTTGTTAAAGCCGTTGGCAGTAAAGTCGAGATTTATATCGATGGTGGCGTGATGTCAGGCCTAGATGCACTCGGCGCAATCGCACTAGGCGCAAAGGCTGTATTCATTGGTCGGGCATATCTATATGGCGCCATGGCAAATGGTGAAGCTGGCGTAGCGCAAGTTATTGAATTAATGCGCAGAGAATTTGAAAATGGAATGGCGTTGACAGGTGCAACAAATATTTCTGAAGTGCGAAAAAATGGCGCTCGGATTCGGAGTAAGTAAATGAGCAAGATTGCAATCGTTACTGGGGGAGCCAAAGGAATTGGTTTCGGTAGTACAAAAAGATTATTGGACGATGGCGCCACAGTTGTTATGTTCGACCTTGATGAAGCTGGTTTGGCACAAGCAAAGAGCGATTTAGCTAGTTATGGTGAGCGAATTTCAGGGGTAAAAGTTGATATTTCATCGGACTCCCAAGTTAAAGCCGCAATTGAAAGTGTTGGCCAGAAATATGGTCAAATTGATTATGTAGTTAATTGTGCAGGTATCCAAACATATGGAACTGCTGTTGAAACCAGTGAAGAGACTTGGGATAAGACCTTTGATGTAAATGTAAAGTCAATGTATTTGACTGCCAAGTACGCAATTCCCTTTATGCGAATTGCAAAAGGTGGTTCAATTGTAAATATTTCTTCGGTGCAATCACTTGCAAATCAGAAAGGCGTGGTTGCATACGCGGCATCGAAAGGTGCAATTAATTCACTTACCAGAGCAATCGCAATTGATCATGCAGCAGAACAAATTAGATGCAATGCAATACTTCCAGCTTCAGTAGATACGCCAATGTTGCGGGCTTCAGCTCGTGCATTTAGCAGTGGCAAGAGCGAAGAAGAAATCTTGAAAGAGTGGGGAAGCTCGCACCCAATAGGACGTATGGCGAGCATTCACGAAATCGGTGAACTCGTAGGTTTTCTCTGTTCCGATAAGGCTTCTTTCATCACCGGAAGTTCTTATGTAATTGACGGCGGCTTAATGACTCAAGTTCCAGTTATCTTGCCCGAGTAACCCTCGATTTCGAGAGCGTGGGTTAATAAGGTAATCTACGCAAGCCGTAAAAAACCCTGGCGGGTTGCCCGAGCGGCCAATGGGAGGGGACTGTAAATCCCCCGGCTCTGCCTTCGAAGGTTCAAATCCTTCACCCGCCACCAGCAAGGTAAATACGTTTTAATTTGATTACATTTCGTTATTTTTCAACGATAAAACTTCACATGATTGTTATGACATATGCTTGACGAGCGTCATAAAAGAACAAGAGAATTGCCCCTTAAACCTGCATTCTGGTTTAGCGAAAGGGAGAGCTATGTCGATCAAAACCCGCAATATGCCTGGGGTAGAAGGCATGGACCACGTCGGAATGACAATTCCAAATCTTGATGAGGCAGTAGCTTTTTACAGCACACTTTTAAATGCAAAAGAAATATTTCGCCTGGGACCTTTTGATGCTCGTGAATTTCCAGAGGTAGATGGAAAAGATTGGTCACTTGCACATGTAAATGTTGCTGATGGTCGATTTACTCTTGCAATGCTTGAGTACGGAAATGGTAGTCGCCTAGAACTTTTCCAATACGACCGACCAGAAGATCGTCGCACTACACCACCAAAGAATTCTGATTTAGGTGGGCACCATATTGCTTTCAAAGTAAGTAACTTAGATAAAGTTTTAGAACTACGAAGTGAATACGGTTTAACTTTCATGGCCGGACCAATTGAAATAACTGAAGGTCCTGCTGCTGGCCAACGAATTATTTATGTTTTAGATCCATGGAATAACCAACTCGAACTTGTGGAATATGAACGGGCCGCTAAATAGTGACAATTAAAACTCTGACATCAGGCGTTGAAATGCGCCAAATTAGCAAGCGCTTTGATGCCGTCCAGGCTCTTGCAAATGTGAATTTGGAATTACACCCTGGCGAAGTACATACAATCGCCGGTGAGAATGGTTCTGGAAAATCAACACTATTGAAAATTCTAGGTGGCGTGTTAAAACCAGACGATGGCCAAATTTTAGTTGCAGGTGAAGAGAAGGAATTTAACTCAGTTAGAGATGCAATGAGATATGGCGTGACTATGGTTAGCCAGGAGCTAAGCCTGGTTCCGAATCTAGGTATTGCTGAGAATGTTTTTATTGGCCACAACCAATCCAGAAATAAATTTGGAATTGATTGGAAAGATACCGATCGCAGAGCCCTTGAAATTCTAAAGCGCTTAAACATCACAGTTGACCCACGCCGCGAAGTTTCGACCCTGCCACAACATGAGCAACAACTAGTTGAAATTGCCCGCGCACTATCTTTTGATACCCGAGTTCTATTACTTGATGAGCCAACTTCTTCACTTGCACCAAATGAAGTAGCAGCTCTCTTTAAAGTCGTCCGTCAGCTTCGTGAAGATGGCGTGGCAGTAGTCCTTATTACTCACCGCATGTCTGAAATGTTAGAGATTAGCGATCGCTTTACAGTTCTTCGTGATGGCAAATTCATCGATACCAGCGATCGTTCTGGTGTAAATGAAAACTGGTTAATTGATCGAATGGTTTTGAATAAGCCCAAAGAATCTGCGCGACGCAACTTTCAATCATCTGGTCGCAAAACAGTTCTTGAAGTTAAGGGTTTAAGCGATCGAGCTGGCGCTTATTCTGATATTTCATTTGAAGTTCGCGAAGGTGAAATTGTTGGACTAGCAGGGCTCGCTGGTGCCGGGCGCACAGAGCTTGTCGAAACTCTTGCAGGTGTTCGTCAAAGAAGTGCCGGTGAAGTATTTATTAATGGAAATCAAGTTGGCGCTAATTCTAGAACTGCATTGAAATCAGGAATAGCACTAGTTCCAGATGATCGCCGTCTGAAATCTACAATTCATGAGATGTCGGTGCGAGATAATTTAATGTTGTCTCAACACAAGTTCGAAATTACCCACCGCTCGAGAAAATCTGAAGATAAGATAATTAAGAGTTGGATTGAAAAGTTCAGCATTAAGACTTCTGGCCCTGATGCCCAAATTAAGAGCCTCTCTGGTGGAAACCAACAGAAAGTCGTTATCGCTCGTTGTCTTCAAACTAATCCAAAGATTCTTATTCTGGATGAAGCAACTAGAGGCGTTGACTTAGGTGCGAAAGCTGAGATTTATGAAATTCTCCGCAATTTAGCTAATGAAGGTCTAAGTATTCTCGTTGTCTCATCTGAAATTGGTGAAATTTTCGAGATCTCAGATCGAATACTTGTAATGCATGCTGGAGAACTTTCAGCAAACCTTGACCGAAGCAAGACTAGTGAAGCCGAAGTTGTGGCTGCAGCGACAGGAGTTAAATAAATGAAGTTCAAATTGCCAAGTCTGAGCACAATGCCAGCATGGTTTGGTGTTTTAGTTCTTGAAGTCGTTTTGCTAATAGTCATGGCCCTTACCCAACCTGTCTTCTTCTCAGGATCTAACCTTTCAAACATTGTTCGTTCATCGGCAATTCCAATTGTTCTAGGAATTGGAATGACTTACACAATTCTTACAGCGGGAATCGACCTTAGCGTCGGTAGCGTTTTAGCTTTCTCTGGAATTTTGCTCTCAGGAATAATTGAATTAATGCCAAGATATCTTGCAGTTGTAGTAACAATTGCTTTGGTAACAATAATTGTTGGTGGAATCAACGGAACTTTGATTGGTCGCTTGGGCTTAAACAGCTTCGTTGTGACTCTTGGAACCCTTGGAATTTTCCGCGGTATTGCCTATCTAGTAACAAATGGAACTACTCGAAGCATCGACACTGGACCGCTAATTAATAAAATTGGCGATGGAAATGTTGGCCCAATTCCAGGGCCGCTACTTGTAGTTATTGTTCTTGCCGGAATTTCAATTTACGTCCTGCGCTCTACTTATTTTGGTCGCGATGTTTATGCAGTTGGCGGAAATGAATTCGCAGCAAAGTTGGCTGGTATTTATACCGGTCGCGTAAAGATGAATGTTTATGTGATCTCAGCATTCTGTGCTGGAGTCGCTGGAATCATGCAAGTTGGCCGTCTAAGTTCTGCAGCACCAACAGCTGGTGCTGGTCTTGAACTTACTGTTGTGGCAGGAGTTCTACTTGGTGGAACTCGCCTTAGCGGTGGCGTAGGAAGTATCTGGGGAACAGTAATTGGACTCCTCTTCCTGCAAACCGTATCGAATTCCCTGACAATTCAGGGGGTCTCCTCTTACTGGCAACAAGTTGTTACCGGTGTTCTATTAGGAGCTGCAGTTCTGTTTGACCGAATCCGTCTTGAATTATCAGGCCGGGCAAAATCTAAGGAGAAAAAGTAATGAAGTTTAAGAATCGAAAGGTACTGTTTCTGCCTTTGATGGCAGCTGCAGCGCTAATTGTTCCTTCAGT
>CAEZXV010000002.1_pt1 | contig 36925 bp, 39 predicted proteins | sample 7265341 | NCBI WGS metagenome assembly CAEZXV01 (sample SAMEA6813918, study PRJEB35770) | freshwater metagenome | biome: Freshwater; feature: Freshwater reservoir; material: water | place: Czech Republic | collected 2017-04-14 | depth 30m m | reverse complement strand
GGTCGCCAAAAGATATGGTTGATGTAGTCCAAGAGAGCTTTAGATTATTAAAAGATGGCGGAGTACTTCTGATTGATAACGCCCTAGATGGTGGAAAAGTTGTTGATCCAACACAACGAGACTTTGAGACGATTGCTCGCAGAGATTCAATAAAGGCCATCAAAGAAGATTCTCGCTGGAGTTCAACTCTTCTTCCATTTGGCGGCGGCGCACTTGTCGCTCGTAAAATTTAACTATGTCCTCCCAGAATAATTCGAATATTCCTTCAAATACCCCTTGGTGGATCTCAGAACATCAAGTAACCACAGCTGCAGAAGTTAAGAAAGCTAATTCGCGAAGTGTTGGATTTGGAGTTGCCATTGCAATGGCACTTATTGCTGGAATTGTGGGAAGCGTTGCTGGTCGGACTTCTGCCACCTTAGACTCAAAAACTAACTTAGTTTCCACAAAAAGCGTTATCGAGAGAAAACCAGATTCGATAGCTGGAATTGCGGCCCGAGTCTCGCCGTCAGTGGTTTCAATTGAAGTTCGAAGTGGGAATAGTGGCGGAACTGGATCAGGATTTTTCTTGGATAGTTCTGGCCACATTCTGACTAATAATCACGTTATATCTTCGGCTGCCACAGATGGTGCATCAATCAACGTGAAATTAGCCAATGGCAAGAATTATGCGGCCAAGTTAATAGGTCGAGATGTTTCATATGATTTAGCCGTAATTAAAATTGCCGTAACAGATGCACCTGCGTTGCAACTTGGAAACAGTGACGATGTGCAGGTTGGTGATGGCGTAATCGCAATTGGTTCACCACTTGGTTTAACTGGGACTGTTACCTCTGGAATTATTAGTGCAAAGAATCGCCCCGTAACTTCTGGTGGCGGAACAAGTGAGAGTTCATTTATAAATGCACTTCAAACAGATGCTGCAATCAATCCTGGAAATTCAGGTGGGCCACTAGTTGATTTATCTGGCGCGGTTGTCGGAATAAATTCAGCTATTGCAACCACAGGTTCTAACTTTGGGGGACAGAGTGGATCTATTGGCTTAGGTTTTGCAATTCCAATTAACCAAGCAAAGAAGACTGCTGATCAATTAATTAAGTTCGGAAGTTCTACCTATCCGATTATGGGAGTATCACTTGATACTCGATTCGCTGGAACAGGTGCGAAAATTCCAAGTACTAATGGTGCGGTATCAGCTGGCGGTCCTGCAGATCGAGCAGGTATAAAGCCAGGAGACATAATTGTTGAAATTGATGGCAAAGCTATCGGAACAGCGGATGAGGCAATAGTTAGTGTTCGCTCGCACAGCGTTGGTGACATGATAAAAGTAAAGTATGTACGTGGAAACGTCTCAAAAGAGGTCACTTTAAAACTTATTGCGGCAAAGTAACCACACTAGATATAGGATTCGAAAATGTTCGGAATCGGTGGCGGTGAATTCATTGCGCTAGTTATCTTTGCCTTGATATTGATTGGCCCCGATAAGTTGCCACAATTTTCAGCTGACTCAGCGAGATTCATCCGCAAAGTTCGAGATATTGCACAGGGGGCAACTAAAGATTTGCGCGAAAATCTTGGACCAGGTTATGAAGATTTAAAGGTTACAGATTTACATCCTAAGAAATTCATCTCAAAGCACATAAATGAAGTATTGGCAGAGCCTTCAGCTGAAATTACAGAGCTTAAAAAATCAGCGAAAATAGATCCGGATTTACTATGAGCGCCGAAGTTATAGCCAAAATTCATGAAGCACTTAAAGGGGTAAGCGATCCTGAACTTCATCGTCCACTTCCTGAACTTGGAATGGTGCAATCGGTTGAATTCAAAGGCGGAGTTGCATCTGTAACAATTTTATTAACTATTTCAGGTTGTCCAATGCGCGATCGCTTGCAGAAGGATATTTCTGATGCGCTAGAACCGATTACTGAAGTTAGCTCGCTTGATTTAACTTTTGGAGTCATGAATGAAGAACAACGCAACGCCGTAAAGAAACTTTTAAATGGCGGCAAAGAAAAATTTATTCCATTCGCTCAGCCCGATTCACTTACACGCGTCATTGGAATTGCATCCGGAAAAGGTGGCGTCGGAAAATCTTCAGTAACAGTTAACCTTGCAGTTGCTGCTGCTCAAAAAGGTTTAAAAGTTGGCATTCTAGATGCCGATGTTTACGGCCATTCAGTTCCACGCCTAATGGGAATTGTTGGTAAACGCCCAACTGCAATTGATCAAACCTTTATCCCAGTTGAAGCATTTGGCGTAAAGGTTGTTTCAATGGAGATGTTTAAGCCAGAACGCTCGGATGCCGTTGCATTCCGCGGACCCATGCTTCATAAAGTATTAGAGCAATTATTGAGCGATGCTTATTGGGGAGATTTAGATTTACTACTTTTAGATTTACCACCCGGCACTGGTGATATTGCGATTTCACTCGGCCAACTTTTACCTGCTTCAGAAATCGTTGTAGTTACAACACCACAAGTAGCAGCTGCAGAAGTTTCAGAACGAGCTGGACGAATCGCTCATCAACTCAAGCAACACATTATTGGTGTCATTGAAAATATGTCCGATACTTCTTGTCCAAATTGTGGTGAACCAATTGCAATCTTTGGAACTGGCGGTGGCCTTGAAACTGCTAAACAACTTTCAAGTTTGGTTGGAGCAGATGTAGCACTTATTGGTCAGATCCCATTTGCAGCGGCACTTCGCGAAGGCGGAGATATCGGCCAGCCGATAGTTATAAGCGACCCAACATGTCCAGCAAGTGAAGCCATTGCATCTATTGTGGAAAAAATAACTCTTCGCCCGAAGTCCCTCGTAGGGGTAAGGCTTTCAATCTCCTAACATCACCTAAGATTGGGCTATGAAAAAGCCACCAGTTAAGAGCATCAATACAGTGGCTAAACGTCTTGTGGGCCGAAGTGAATTGGTTCTACAACGAAAAAATATTAGAGAGTCTTTAGTTTCAGTTGCAGGTTTAATTGGCCGCCCAGTTAAGTATCAAGGCGGAAATGAAATTGGGCGCCTTGTCGATGTTGTTGTCCGCCATGGCGAAGATTCTTATCCACCAGTATCTGGGCTAATTGTAAAAGTTGGACAGAGCAAATCTTTTATTGATGGCGCAAGAATTGCAAAATTAACACAGAGTGAGATTCAACTTTCTACTGCCAAAGTTGACTTAACAGAATTTATTCGCCGAGAAGGTGAATCGTTGCTTGATGCAGATGTTCTAGATCATCAAATTGTTGATGTAAATGGTCTTCGTGTTGTTCGTTCTTCGGATTTGTACTTAGCGCCACTAGATCGTGAAATTCGAGTCGTTGGTGTTGATATTTCATTTAAAGCCTTTATTCGTAGAATTTTTCCAGGCGCACTTGGTCGAGGCCCAATTCCAGAACATGTAATCGACTGGGCAAACGTTGCTTCACTTGCACATGGAACCGGAGTAGTTCGTTCTACTGAATCTCGTGCAGCGCTAGGACAGCTACGTCCAGCAGACCTTGCTGATTTAATCGAAGATTTGGCTGGTAGGGAACGAAGCGCACTTATTGAAATGCTTGATCCAGATCTTGCTGCTGATGCGTTGGAAGAAATGGAAGATGACGAGCTACAAGGTTTGCTACGCGGTTTGTCCGCCGAGCGTTCTGCAGAGCTAATCTCTCGCATGGAACCTGATGAAGGCGCTGAAGTATTGCGTGATCTAGACGATGATCACCGCGAAAGTATTTTCCTTGAGATGGATTCATCTGTTGCAAAACAACTTCGTAAATTAGTTGAATTCGATGAGACCTTAGCTGGCGGAATCATGACCTCGCATATGCTGATTACGCACGAGGCAGATACAGTCGCTTCGGCACTTGCGCTTCTAGTTGAGCATAAAGAACGCGATATTTCCGATGGTGTTGTCGTTGTTGATTCAAAGGGCAAACTCCTTGATCACATTCAAATTATTGAATTAATCGCCGCTAAGCCAGGCGCTGCGCTGTCTACATTGATCGGACCGCCGTATCCAACATCAGTAAATATAAATACCAGAATTGATGAAGTTATTGATGAGTTCGCAAACAACCGCGGCTCTTCAATTATTGTTGTTGATGAGAAGAATAAGCCTGTAGGAAGAATTCTTGCGGATGACTTAGTAGATGCACTTGCTTCAGTATCTGGCCCAGCAGGGTTTTCTCAAGGAAGCGGTGCGCTCTAATGGCAACTAAGCAGAGTATTTCACCAAAGAAGATACGTATTGCTGCACTTCTTGCAGTCATGGGTCCAGGAGTAATTGCTGGCCTTTCCGATGATGATCCAGCAGGTATAACTACTTACTCAGTCCTTGGCGCCAAGTACGGCTATCAACTTCTCTGGGTTTTAGTTGCATCAACCGCTGCGTTAATTATTTTTCAAGATCTTGGTGCACGAATCGGTGTTGTAACAAGGCAGGGAATGATTGGATTAATTCGCCAAAAATATGGTGCAAGATCTGGAACTCTAAGTGCTGGCGCCTTGATTTTGGCGAACATCGGAACGATGACAGCAGAGTTTGCGGGAATAGCTGCTGCCGGTCAGTTATTTGGATTAAGCCGCTACATCACTGTGCCGGTTGCTGCAATAGCGGTTTCATTCTTAGTTCTACGTAATTCATTTGCAAAGGTAGAGAAAGTTTTCTTCCTAATCTCAGGCGTATTCATCGCATATGTAATAGCAGGATTTATGGCACATCCAGATTGGGGAAGTGCGCTGCACGGAGTTGTAGTTCCAAGCATGCCATTTACTCAAGATGCGGTATTCATTGCCACTGCAACTTTCGGAACAACCCTTGCCCCTTGGGGCCTAGCTTTTATTCAATCCTATGCAGTAGATAAACGTCTTACTCGTGATGATCTAAAGCTGCTTCGCGTCGATGTTTGGACGGGCTCTCTTCTAACTGGAGTTATTGGTTTTTTCGTAATTGTTACTTGCGCTGCAACGCTAAATAAAAACGGTATTCAAATCAATGATGCTGCAGATGCGGCAAAGGCGCTCGAGCCCCTTGCTGGCACGCTAGCTAAAGAACTTTTTGCTATTGGTCTTATTGGTGCCGCACTTCTTGCAGCATCAATTCTGCCGCTCTCAACAGCCTATTCAGTAAGTGATTTAACTGGCCGACCTGCCGCACTTGATGATTCACCAAGAGAAGCTCCACTTTTCTACGCGACCTTTGGAGTTATCACTGTCGTAAGTGCAATTTTGATTCTGATACCAGGCGCGCCGCTAATTAAAATTCTGGTTCTGACGCAAATTTTGAATGCAGTTCTACTTCTGCCATTACTTGTATACATGTACGGAATTTCGCGCGATGAACGGTTGATGGGTGAGTTTGTTTCAACAAAAACGATGCGTGTAATTTACGGAATCATTATCTTAATTGTTGCAATTGCGGTTTGTTGCATGCTCTGGTTTACGTTTAATTGATGAAACAACATGACCACACCGCAATTCCTGCGGCAAAGGATCTTGGCCTGCTCTCACTTGGTGTTATTGGTGTTGGAACTTCCGGACCAGTAATCGCGGCAAGTGCAATGCCAGTTCCATCATTAATTTTCTGGCGCAATTTAGGTGGCGCCGCAATGATGCTTCCTTTTGCGCTTCGAAATAAGGAATGGCGATCTCGTGGCGAGAAGCAAGCAATTGCGCTTTCAAGTGCAGCAGGATTCTTACTTGCCATGCACTTTATGTGCTTCTTCTTTGCTATGCGCTTAACTAGCGTTGCTGCTGGTACCGCACTAGCTGCGCTTCAACCAATTTTTACCGCGGTTTACTTTAAGTTGCGGGGTGGAAACATTCCAAAGCGAGCATGGGGCGGAATGTTTATTGCATTTCTCTCAGTGCTTTTAATTACTGGCGTTGACATTCAAATTAGCCTTAGAAACTTTGCTGGAGATATGTTGGCGCTACTAGGTGCTGCACTAGCTGCAGGTTACATGCTTACAGGTTCTAAAGCTCAACAGAAATTATCAACATCAACTTATACGACAGCATGTTATTTCACTTGCGCAGTGACGACACTTTTTATTGCAATAGCAACTGGAAGCCAATACTTACACTTTGAAGCTAGACAGTGGTGGTTGGTCGTCGCACTAATTCTTGGGGCTCAATTCTTAGGTCACACAATGTTCAACATGGCGTTGCGTCGGGTTTCGCCAGTAATTGTTGCTCTAATTGTCTTCTTTGAAGTTCCAGTTAGTGCCATCATCGCCTTCTTATGGTTGGGACAAGTTCCACCAGCAGGAATAATTCCCGGAATCATCGGTCTGCTAATTGGTTGCGGAATATTTGTTTCCCGTGCGAAGGTTTCACCAGCGAATGATTGATTTACATACCCACTCACTAGCAAGTGATGGAACTGATACTCCTGGCGATTTAATAAATAAGGCTCATGCTCGAGGAATCACAGTTCTTGGTTTAATGGATCACGACACTGTCGCAGGCTGGGATGAGGCCACTCAATATTTACGGCCAGGAATGTCACTTGTTTTGGGGTCTGAAATTTCTTGCCAAACTTTAGATGGTACGAGCGTTCATATGTTGGGGATGTTATTTGATCGCGAAAGCGTTGAATTAGCTAACGTCTTAGCAACCACCAGAGATAATCGCTTAACTCGAATGAATCGAATTATTGGGCGGATGAATGAAGCCGGTATTGAAATAACAATTGAAGATGTTCTTGCTCAACTTGCACCAGGTGCAACTCTGGGTCGCCCACATCTTGCTGATGCACTTATTGCTAAGAAAATTGTTAAAAGTAGAGATGAAGCTTTTACTGATCTACTTCACAATAATTCAAAGTTCTATATTTCGCACTATTCACCGACTCCAGAAGCAGCGATTGCGCTTATTAAAGCTGCAGGGGGAGTTGCTGTTATTGCCCATCCTTTGGCTTCATTGCGCGGTCGGACAGTAAGTATTGAAAGCTTTGGAGCAATGGTTGAAGCTGGTTTAGATGGAATAGAAGTTTCACATCGTGATCAAAGTACGCAAGAGAGTGAATTACTCCGCGGGATTGTAGATGAATATGGCATCATTGCTACAGGTTCAAGTGATTATCACGGAACTGGAAAGTTAAATGAACTAGCAGAGTTCACAACAAAGCCAGAAGATTTTGAGGCGCTCGAAGCACGAGCCAATGCGCGAAGGGTGGTTAGAAAGTGAAAGACATACTTCTAATTTCAACAGCAACATTTGGCATCCAGGCCTTTGTTACGTTATTTGTAATCATGGATCCACCAGGTGCTACACCGATTTTTCTAGCGCTAGTTAAAGATCAACCGGCTCGTAAGAGAATTCGTATGGCTTGGCAGGGCGCAGGAGTATCGCTTCTTGTAATCGTAACCTTCGCTATTTTTGGAAAGTTTATTCTTGATTACTTACATATTTCCGTTGAGGCTTTGCAAGGTGCCGGCGGCTTGTTATTGCTTCTAATCTCCCTGGAATTACTTACAGGAAAAGATAGTTCTGGTGATAAGACCAAAGATGTAAATGTGGCGCTAGTTCCTCTAGGAACGCCATTACTCGCTGGTCCTGGAGCAATTGTTACGACAATAGTCTTCGTTCAGCATGCATACACAGTCGAGATGAAACTTGCTCTTGCCGCGGCAATCGTTGCAGTTCACATCGCAATTGGCTTAACTCTTATGTTCTCGACAAAGGTTGTTGGGCTAATAAAGGAGTCTGGCGTTACCTTGATTGCAAGAATAGCTGGCCTACTTCTAGCCGCAATTGCCGTTGAAATGATCGTTCAATCAATCAAAGGCTTCTTCCAAATTTAAGCTGTTGCGAAACCAACTTTACGTTCTGCGCTCTGACCGACTTCAACAAAAGAAACTTTGTTATTAGCAATTATTGTCTGACGCCCACGTGTATCAGTTAGGGAAAGAGACTTGCCAGAATCAAGTGCAGTTGTAACTGCATCTATTACTTGTTCAGGGGTTAAGTCGGATTCGATATGAAGTTCTTGCGGAGACTCTGAAATTCCAATTCGAATTTCAGTTGTAGTTCCAGATGCGCTTTTCTTTGTAGACATGATTTTAGTTTATTCCTTTAGTTTGCTTTAGGGAATCCAGAAATTCCCCGCCAGATTAGGTTTGATACAAGTTCAACTGCGGTTTCACGATCTAGTTTGCCATCTCGCTCCAGCCAATGTCTTGCTGAAGTTTGAGCTGTTCCAATTAGCCCAACTGCAAGCATCATCGAAGCTTCTTTGGTTAGACCAGTATCAAGGGAGATTACGGCGCTTAGCGCAGCAGCGGAGTCATAAGTCATGCGATTTAATCGTTCGCGAACTTGAGGTTCAACACTCATGTCGCTCTCGAATAGCAATCTAAAAGCTTCGCCTTCACGATTTATAAATCCAAAGTAAGCATCAACAGTGGCATGAACTCTTGCCGCATTATCTTTTGTAGACGCTATTGCTTTTTGAATATCAAAAACTAGTGAATCAATATGTAGATCTAGAACAGCTAGATAAAGATCTAACTTCGATGGAAAATGCTGATAGAGAACTGGCTTACTTACCTTTGCGCGATCGGCGATTTCATCCATCGCTGCTGAGTGATATCCAGCTTGGGTAAATACTTCGAGTGCGGCGGCAAGCAATTGCGCACGGCGCTCATCGCGAGGCAGGCGCCCCTTATTTGCTGCTGACTGTTCTGTGCTCATTGGCCTAATCGTAGGGTCATTGCTACCAATATTGCGACTTTTTGCGAGAACTTTGCAACAACAGTTGAACTTTCAATTTTGAATTGGGCGGAATATCCGCGAAAATTAGGGTGTTGTAACTTAAACCTAGAAATAATTAATCAGAGATGAGTATTTGTGTCCGCCACACTTGCGCCGCTTGTTAAAGAAGGACCAGAGCTCACTGTTGATGAAGTTCGTCGCTACTCAAGACACCTAATCATTCCTGATGTAGGCATGAGCGGACAACGTCGCCTAATGAATGCAAAAGTTTTATGCGTTGGCGCTGGTGGCCTTGGATCTCCTGCACTTATGTATCTTGCCGCCGCTGGAGTCGGAACACTTGGAATTGTTGAATTTGATACTGTCGATGAATCAAACTTGCAACGTCAAATTATTCATGGCCAGTCAGATATCGGCAAGAGCAAAGCTGAAAGTGCAAAAGCTGCTATTTCTGAGATAAACCCTTATGTGAATGTCGTGCTACATGAAACTAGATTAGATGTAGATAATGTGATGGAAATTTTTGCCCAGTACGATTTAATCGTCGATGGAACAGATAATTTTGCAACTAGATATTTAGTAAATGACGCAGCAGTATTGTTAAAGAAACCCTATGTCTGGGGTTCTATTTATAGATTTGATGGACAAGCAAGTGTTTTCTGGGCCGAACATGGTCCCTGCTATCGCTGCTTGTATCCAGAACCACCACCACCAGGAATGGTGCCAAGTTGTGCCGAAGGTGGAGTTCTAGGAGTTCTGTGCGCATCAATTGGTTCAATTCAAACTACTGAAGCAATTAAGTTAATTGCCGGCATTGGTGAACCGCTAATTGGTGAATTAATTGTTTATGACGCGTTGGAAATGGAATATCGCAAAGTAAAGATTCGCAAGGACCCTGCTTGCCCAATTTGTAGTGATAAACCAAGCCAGACCGAACTTCTTCCAGACTATGAATCTTTTTGCGGGATGCTCTCTGATGGCGCAGCAGAAGCAGCATCCGGCTCAACAATTGCTGTTACTGAACTAAAAGCAAAGATGGATAGTGGCGAGAAATTCATGTTGATTGATGTTCGCGAACCTGGTGAATTTGAAATTGTTCGAATTCCTGGCTCAGTCTTGATTCCAAAGCAGGAGTTCCTAAATGGATCTGCACTTGAGAAGATGCCACAAGATGTCCCAATAATTTTGCACTGTAAATCTGGCGTCAGATCTGCTGAATGTCTTGCTGTTCTAAAGCAAGCAGGATTTGCAGATGCTACGCATGTCGCAGGTGGCGTTGTCGCCTGGGTTAAGCAAATTGATCCAGCACTTCCAATTTACTAACAGGATAGGTTTATAAATGTCTGATCGTTCACTCTTGCTTGTTCATGCGCATCCCGATGATGAAACTATTAACAATGGCGCAACTATGGCTAAGTATGTGGCGCAGGGAGTCAAAGTAACTCTGGTTACATGTACTCGAGGTGAAGAGGGCGAAGTCTTGGTTCCTGAACTCGCCGATTTAGCCAGTTCGAAGAATGATGCATTAGGAAAACACCGAGAAGTTGAACTAGCAAATGCGATGGCAGCGCTCGGAGTAAAAGATTTTAGATTCTTAGGTGCACCAGATCATCTTTATCGTGACAGCGGAATGATGGGAACAGAACCTAATAACAGAAGTGATGTTTTCTGGCAGGCTGGTTTGGATGATGCAGCCTCACACCTAGTAAAAATAATTCGCGAAGTTAAGCCACAAGTCCTAATTACTTATGATGAATTTGGAGGATATGGCCATCCAGATCATATTCAGGCACATCGAGTTGCAATGCGCGCCGCAGAATTAGCAAATGACCCAAAATTTGGGACTGGCGAAGTTTGGGAAATTTCTAAAATTTATTGGAACACAATGCCTAAATCTGTAATTCAAAATGGCATTGATAAGATGAAAGAAATTGGATCATCTTTCTTTGGCGCAGAGAGCGCTGATGATTTACCGTTTGCCAAGCCTGATGAATTAGTTACAACTCTTATCGATGGCACTGAATTTATTGATGCCAAGATGGCCGCCATGGCAGCACATCCAACTCAGATTGAGCTAGATGGCCCATTTTTTGCGCTTTCAAATAACTTAGGCAATCAAGTATGGGGACATGAGTATTACACCTTAGTAAAAGGCGAAAAGAGTTCAAATCTAGATTCCCATGGCCGCGAGGTAGATCTCTTTGTTTAAGTTTTTCGGTTCCATACTTCTTGGCGCGGTAATTGGCTTTATCGGGGTTGCATTACATAATGCATTTCATCCAATCGGAATTATTCTGGCGCTAATTACAACGGCTGTAGGAATTAATTTTGTAGGAGAACTATTTGGAGAAAGAAAGTTCAAAATAGTAGCTGCTATAGCTTGGTTGCTAGTTGCGTTACGTGCTGGCTCTTATGGGCAGAGCCACGAAATATTAGTTATCTCTAATTCTTATGGGAATATTTTCTTACTCGGCGGCTTATTAGCTGCGACCATATTTGCAACGAAAAAAATCTAATTCCAATCCCATTCCTGTCCGGTTGGCGTATCTTTAACTAGAACTCCTAATTTAGCCATCAAATCTCGCAGTTCATCGCTCTTTGCGAAATCTTTTGCTGCCCGCGCATCTCTTCGGGCGCCGAGTAATTCAGCCAATTCTGGCGTTAGTTCGGCTTTTGGTGCGGGTGCCTTCGATAAATCCAAACCATATATTTCATCCATCGCTTGGAAGCAGGCAGCTTTTGTGGCCCCTGTTAAGAATTCATCCTTCTCAAGCTTTCGAAGTTGTTGTAGTGCACGCGGGGTATCCAAATCATTTTGAATATCAACAAGTGAGCCATGAGTAAAATCATTTACAAATTGCTTATCAATTTCACCCTCAGCTATCCAATTAGCGTATTTACCGCGCCAACGATTCAAGGTTGCATCCGCAGCTTTCAATGAATCCCAAGTTAAATCCATCTGGCTTCGATATCTGTTTTCCAAGAAGCAGAGGCGCAGAGATAATGGATCTAAACCTTTAGCGATCACATCTCGCAGGAGCACAACGTTTCCAGCGCTCTTAGACATTTTTCGTCCTTCAAAAAGTAGATGCTCACCATGTACCCAGTTTTCAACTACTTCATAGCCAGCAGCAGAGTTTGATTGCGCTCGTTCATTCTCGTGGTGAGGAAAACGAAGGTCGATTCCACCTAGATGTAAATCAACGTGTCCTTCAAGGAAGTGCAGAGACATAGCTGAACATTCAATATGCCAACCAGGAAAACCTGGACCCCAAGGTGAATCCCAAATCATCTGCGTTCTATTTTCTGCAGCTTTCCAGAGCGCCCAATCTGCGTGGAATTTCTTCGCACCATCATCAACGTATTCATACCGATGGCCAGGTTTTAGTGAATCTAAACGGTTACCTGAAATTTCACCATAACCTGCAAAACTATTTGCTGCAAAATAAACACACCCGTCACTTCCAACATATGCATGGCTAGTTGCAATCAAATTTGAAATCAAATCCAGCATCAAAGGTATGGTCTCGCTCGCCCTTGGATATTTCGCAGCAGGTTTAACATTTATTCCGGCTAAGTCTTGATGAAAGTTAGCTTCGTATTTTCTAGCAATATCAAATGGGTCAATGGCCTCAGCCTTAGATTGTGCCAACATTTTATCTTCGCCAACTTCATTTCCGTCGAAGTCTTCGCCCATATGTCCAACGTCTGTAATGTTTTGAATTAGATTTACAGGAACTCCACTGAATACAAGTGTCCTGGAAATTAAATCTCCAAGTAGAAAAGTTCGAAGATTTCCAACATGTGCATCTCGATAAACAGTCGGTCCGCAGCAATAGATTTGAACATCAAACCCGTTTTTAGCACTAACCTCTTTTAGCTCTCGCGCCTTAGTGTCAAAAATAAATAGACCGGTATTCATTTTTCAATCACAACTTTCCAAAGTGCTATTGCTGATGGATCGAACTTCTTCAAGGTTCCATCTTTCTTGCGAATCGCATCGATTTCTTCCAGAACACCAAGCAAATCTCGGAAGCCGCCTTCTGGGTCGTGTAGGCGAATCGATAGCCGTTTTCCAATCTCATCGAAGGAAGGAGTGGGATTTCCCATATTTAAGACCCCTTCTTCTCCGATTTAATTCCTTACTAATTCGTGACTATTCGCTATCCTAGGCTCATTAGTTCTTATAGGAAGGTAACCAAGTGACATACATAATTGCAGAACCTTGTGTAGATGTTAAGGATAAATCTTGTATCGAAGAATGTCCTGTTGATTGCATCTACGAGGGTGGGCGCATGCTCTACATCCAGCCAGATGAATGTGTTGATTGTGGTGCTTGCGAACCTGTATGTCCGGTCGAAGCCATTTATTACGAAGATGATGTGCCTTCACAGTGGAAAGAATTCGGAAAAGCTAATAGCGAATTCTTCGTTGAGATTGGTTCTCCAGGCGGCGCGAGCAAAGTTGGCGCAACTGGTAGCGATCACTCATTAGTTAAAGCGCTTCCACCTAAAGCCGAGTAAGTGCATCACTCTGAAGCTTCCTGATTTTCCTTGGGATGCGTTAGCGCCATTCAGTGCGCGCGCAGCTAACAGTGCTGGCGGCTTAATTGATTTATCACAAGGTACGCCCGTAGATGCGACTCCTGAATTTATACAGAGCGCACTTCGTGAATCTTCAAATGCACCTAGTTATCCAGTAACTATCGGAACACCGCAGTTGCGCGAAGCAATGCGAGACTGGGCGATAAAAACTTTAGGCGCAAGTGGTGAATTCGACGTACTCCCAACTATTGGATCGAAAGAACTTGTTGCCTGGCTGCCAACAATATTGGAAGCAAAAACTGTGCTCTATCCAAAAGTTGCCTATCCAACTTATCTAGTTGGTTCCATAATTCACGGTAGTGAAGCCATAGCGGTTGATATTGATGCGAAAACTTGGCCAAAGAGTGATTTAGCGTGGATTAATTCACCTTCGAATCCAACTGGAAGAGTTCATAGCGAAACCGAATTAGCAGCAGTTATTTCATATGCCAGAGAAAATAACTCATTAGTTATAAGCGATGAATGTTACATAAGCTTTCCAGCTCGAGGTCCGGCGCCAGTTTCAATTTTGAAATTAGCAGCCGGAAATAATAAGAATTTAATCGCAGTTCATTCAATGTCTAAACGTTCTAACTTGGCTGGCTATCGCGCAGGGCTAATCGTTGGAGATCCAGAAGTTATTTCACAGATTCGTGAAGTTAGAAAACATGCGGGAATGATGGTTCCGCTACCAATTCAGAGAGCAATGACTGTCGCGCTCGCCGATGAGGTCCATGTAAGTGAACAAGCCGAGCGTTATGCCAGTCGTCGCAAGTTACTTAGTTCAGCGCTAATAAAAGCCGGGTTCAAAATTGATTTCTCTGATGCAGGTCTTTACATCTGGTGCACCCGTGGTGGCGATTGCTGGGATGCGGTTTCTTGGTTGGCTGATCTTGGAATTTTAGCTACCCCTGGAATTTTCTATGGCGAAGCTGGAAGTCAACATATTCGAATTGCAATGACTGCGAGCGACTCTCAAATATCTGACGCCGCAGATCGTATTTTGAAAAACATTTAACGTGGCGACTCAATTAGAAAGCGCCTTGGAAAAGGCTGTTGCGTTTGCTCGGGATTCTAAAACTTTAGTGCGAATAGTCTTATCCGGGCGCCGGCGAAATATGGTTGTTCCATTTGAGCGAATTGATATTCGTCCGGTATTAATTAAAGATGAAGTTGTTTACCAGATTATGCAAAATGATGGCCGGGTCACTACAACTAAAAATATTGCCCAAAAAGATTTCAATCCCATGAGTTATTTGGAACTGGGATACGCAAATATTTTGGTTGAACACACAGCTGGATCCCTTTCAATTCGAATCACAAAAAAGGGTGAAGCTCAAGTCCATGAAGATAAAGTGGCACGCGAACAGAATTTGGAACATGATCGAAAGAAAACTCGATTATTGGATTCGGCCGATCCATTCTTGATTGAAGTTGGAATCAGTGATGCAAATGGAAGAGTTAAGCCAACGCGAGCAGATAAGTACTTACAAGTTGAAGAATTTCTTAGATTGCTTGTTCCAACTCTCAATTCAGCCATTGCAGCAAAGCAAATTGCAGAACCAACTTCCTCAAACCCACTTGTGATAGCCGACTTAGGATGTGGAAACGCATATCTAACATTTGCTGTGCACCAATATTTAAAGAGTATGGATATTCCAGTTCATGTGATTGGTATTGATATCAGACCTGAATCACTGAAGAGAAATACCGAGATTGCTAAGAAATTAGGAATCTCTGCTTCAATCGAATTCAAGGCAGAAGCCATAGATCAAACTTCAATCACTACCTGCGATATCGCCATTGCACTTCACGCCTGCGACACCGCAACCGATGATGCAATTGCTTGGGCAGTAAATGGCGGAGCAAAATTGTTATTAGTTGCACCATGTTGCCAACATGATTTACAGACTCAGATGAGCCAGGTTCCAGAACCTTGGAACATTCTTACTAAGCATGGCTTAATGAAAGAACGTCTTGGTGACTTAATGACCGATTCATTAAGGGCTCAAATTCTTAAGCTCAAGGGCTATCGAACCGAGATTATTGAATTTATTGGGGGAGAGCACACACCGCGAAATATTATGATTCGCGCAGTTCTTACAAATGCCAAACCAACTTCGGAAGATGTTGCTACTTACAAGAAGATGTTAAGCGATTGGCGGATAGATCCTGCCCTTGCCTCTCGGATTAGCCTTAACGAATAACGGTGTTATACATCCGAGATAGTGAGAACTCGTGATGCAAACCTTTTTCAGCCTTAGTCGTCTTACCATTGGCAACTTCAAGAATTAAATCAAATAACTCTCCACCAACTTGCGCTAAAGTTTTTAAGCCATCAGCAATTGTTCCGGCATTTAAATCAATCAAATCTGGAATTGCATTTGCCATGGTGCTATTTGTTGCTACTTTGATTGTTGGAACAATCGCCGAACCAGTTGGAGTTCCACGGCCAGTTGTGAAAACTATTATGTTGATTCCACCAGCTCCAAAACCAGTTAATTGTTCAGTGTCATGTCCAGGAGTATCCATAAAGTAGAGCCCGGAATTTGGAACCTGGTCTGCATATTCAAGAACGCCAGAGAATTGTGCACTTCCCGCTTTCTTAGCCGCGCCAAGTGATTTCTCTTCCAAAGTTGTTAATCCACCTTCTATATTTCCGCGTGAAGGTTGGGCGCCTCGCATATCAATGCCTTCGTAATTAATTGATCGCTCATACCTTGCGACAGTCTCAATTATTTGGGCACCAATCTCAGGAGTAATTGCGCGAGCCGCAAGTAAATGTTCGGCACCAAGAATTTCTGTTGTCTCACCTAATACGGATGCCGCACCAAGTTCTACAAGTCGGTCACTGGCAACGCCAAGTGCAGGATTTGCAGTTATTCCGGAGAGCGCATCCGAACCACCACATTCTTGACCGAGAATAATTGCGCTCCAAGGTGCACTAACTCTGGCTTGCAAATTAGCTTCTTTAACAAGTGAATTTGCCATTGCAAGACCGATATCAGCGATCTTTGCCATTGAGCCATATTCTGCAACGTTTAAAACTTCGGCTCGGGCTAAACCAATCTTCTTTGCAACTTCAATTATCGCTAATTCATGCGGTGTTCCTATTGTTAGAAAAATTGTCGCAAAATTATTTGGATTGGCGGCAAAGCCTGAAATTGTTTTGGTGATGCGAGCAAAGTCGCCATCTACTTCACCAGACCAGTCGTGACTAACTCCTACTGCGCCGATTGAAGCATCAGCAATCTTTCTCGCTGTTGCCGAAAGAGCTGAATGCAGAGGGAGTATTAATACGTGGTTACGCAATCCCCAACGACCATCAGGTCTTGCAAATGCTTTTAATTGATCAGACACTTCGCACCTCACGAGCAGCAATAATTTCGCCGGCACCGATGGCTTCAACTTTCGTAAGTTCACCGTTTACGACGTTATAAATCTTCTCCATAATTTCTTCAGATTCTGCCTTCGGCCCTAAATCAAAATCATTTGCAATAGCCAAATGAAGTGGTGATCCGCTTGAAACGTTTATCGTCGGGATCAGCGGAAAACCTGAAGGTGGCTGGTTTGGATCAGGGAAAGAGAGAATCACGTGAACGCCAGCTTCCATTAAATCTGAAAAATTAAGACCAGAGTTCTTATGTGAAGCCGCAACTGTTATATCTACGCCAACTTCAGTTAGCGCGGCAACTATCTCATCAACTTTGAAATCATCATTGGAGAGATCAATTCCAAGATGAAGTCTGGGTAGAACCGTCTGGGCAGTTGGAAAATTAGCTGATAATTCTCTCGCCGCAGAAATACCTGAACTAACTGTTCCAGCTACGCCGCCACTTTCTTGAGTGACTAAATAATTTGTTGATTTATTTTTTGTAAGTAATTTATCTGCTAATTCATTTCCCTGAAGCGTTTCACATCCGAGTCCAACAATTAAAGTTGAACTTACATTTGGATGATTTGCGAGAGCAGCGAAGTAATCTGTAATGCGACCAACGTCATTTCCAATAAAGCCACATCCATGTTGGTGAGCAAAAGTAACTGCGCCTACTTCACGTGCAATTCGACTAGATACTCGGGTTGAACAGACTACGGAAGGAAGAATCAATTGATGGTTTCGCACACCAATCCCACGATTTCCATGGTCGAATCCCTTCATGCTCATTTCACTTGCTCCGTTGAGAGGCGATCGCCAAGAACATTATGCGTGTGTACGTGCTCACCGATTTTAATCTCGGAAGTTGCGTGACCCATGCGCTCACCATATTTAATAATGCCGTCATCTTTTGAAATGTTTTTTGTCGCAACTTTGTGGCCGCGAGGAATGCGATTTTGAATAGTGAGATTAAGGCCATCTTGTCCGATGACTTCACCAATTTCTAAGTCCACAAGGCAGACGGCAATGTTGTCATTCTCGTTAAGAATCAGGACCTTACGCATAAGGATTGGAAGCATACTCCGCCAAATCCGATGTGTAGTATTTTCCTATGGGTCAATTAAAAGTTAAACGCCGCTTTCCTGGAATTAAAGAGTTGGCAGGTTTAATGCGCTTCCGTAAACCAATCTTCAATGGTCGCAAGCGCAGACTTTCGCGGGCTTTAACAATTTACGATTTAAGAGATATTGCAAAGCGTCGCACACCGAAGGCGCCATTTGATTACACGGATGGTGGCGCAGATAGCGAATCGAGTTTGACTCGAGCACGACAAACTTTTGAAAAAATTGAATTCCAACCTCGAATCCTGCGGGATGTCTCAATTGTTGATACAACGGTAAAAATGTTAGGTCAAACAATGGCTATGCCAATTGGAATAGCACCAACTGGTTTTACTCGCATGATGCAGACTGAAGGCGAATATGCCGGAGCTACCGCTGCTCGCGATGCTGGTATTCCATTTACTCTTTCAACAATGGGAACGCGCTCAATTGAAGATGTTGCAAATATTGCACCCGATGGTCGCAACTGGTTTCAGCTATATATGTGGAAAGACCGCGATCGCTCAATGGCCCTGGTTGATCGTGCAAAAGCTGCGGGCTTCGATACTTTAGTTTTAACAGTTGATGTTCCTGTTGCTGGTGCGAGACTTCGCGATGTTCGCAATGGAATGACAATTCCACCATCGCTAACTTCAAAGACTATTTTGAACGCAATTCCACGGCCGGCTTGGTGGATGAATTTCCTAACAACTGATCCACTTAAATTTGCCTCACTTGATAGTTGGAAAGGAACAGTCGCCGAATTATTAGATTCAATGTTCGATCCGACAGTTACATTTGATGATTTAAAGTGGATCCGCAAACAATGGAGTGGAAATCTTGTTGTAAAAGGAATTCAGAACGTTGAAGATGCCGTTCTTGCTCAAAAAGCCGGAGCCGATGCAATTACACTTTCGAATCATGGTGGGCGTCAATTAGATCGTGCACCAGTTCCATATTTATTAATCCCAGAGGTACGTAAAGCGGTTGGCAAGAAGTTTGAAATACATGTTGATACCGGAATTATGCATGGAGCCGATGTTGTTGCCGCGATTGCATCTGGTGCGAATTTCACTTGGATTGGCCGCGCCTATCTATATGGCCTAATGGCTGGTGGCAAAGAGGGCGTTGATCGGAGCTTAGAAATCTTGCGTACTCAAATGGTTCGCACAATGAAATTGCTTGGAGCGCGTTCACTTGCAGAATTAAATCCATCTCATGTTAAGCAGATAACTAGATAACCATGAGAGCTGCGGTAATTACAGGTGTTGGAAAAGTTTCCATTGAAAACGTGCCAGATCCAACCCCTGGAGACCGAGATGTAATTGTAAAAGTTGCAAGCGTTGGAATTTGTGGAACAGATTTACATATTCTTGAAGGTGAATTCGCCCCAACACTTCCAATTATCCCGGGCCACGAGATGGCTGGAAAAGTTGTAGCAATCGGCAAGAACGTAACTGAAGTAAAAATTGGTGATTTAGTAGCGGTGGATCCGTCACTACATTGCGGAGAATGTTTCTACTGTCGCCGTGCACGGGGCAATCTCTGCGAAAACTGGAATGCCCTTGGAGTTTCTTATCCTGGCGCTGCAGCAGAACTTTTGAAGACTCCAGTTAAAAACTGCCACATACTTCCAAGTGGCGTTGATGTATTTGAGGCGGCACTTATCGAGCCACTTTCTTGCGCAGTTCGCGGATATGACGTACTTCCACGAATTCCTGGTTCGCACTATCTAATTTATGGTTCCGGAACTATGGGTCTGATGATGGCCGAGCTTGCTAAGCGAAATGGCGCAGCAAGTGTTTCGATAGTGGATATAAATGAATCTAAGTTAGAGACAGCCCGAACTCTTGGAATTGATTTTGCAACATCTGATGTAAAGACTCTTAAGCAGCCACGAGGCTGGGATGTTGTAATTGATTGCACCGGAGTAGCAAAGGCAATTCAAGAGGCACTTTCACACGTCATGCCTGGTGGAACTTTCTTGCAATTCGGTGTTGCTAATGAGAAAGCGAAGATTGAAATTGAACCATTCTGGATCTACAACAAAGAGATAACAATCGCTGGCTCCATGGCTGTTTTACATTCGTTTGATCGAGCTGTAGATATGTTTAGTTCCGGTGTTTTAAATCCTAAAGTAATGATTAGTGATCGTTTTGATCTAGAAGATTACGAGATAGCTCTAAATACTTTCAAAGCCGGCAAAGGGCGCAAAATAATAATTACACCTAATGGAAGTTCAATTTAAGTGAAAGCTGTTGTTTTAAAAGCGATAAATGAATTAGAGCTCGCCGAGGTTGAAAGACCAGAACCCGGTCCAGGATTTAGTTTGATAAGAGTCCTAGCTTGCGGAATATGTGGAACCGATCGACATATTTACAAAGGCGAATATCCATCTAGTAAACCCGTAATTTTGGGGCATGAGTTTGGTGGAGTTATTGAAGAAGTAGGGCCTTCTTCAAAGTTTAAAGTTGGCCAACTTGTAAGCATCGATCCAAACATTGTGTGTGGCAAATGTCCTGACTGTCTTGCAAAGCGCACCGCTTTCTGCCCTGAACTAACAGCACTTGGTGTAAATATAAATGGTGGAATCGCAGAATATGTCTTAACACCAGATTCCCAAATTTATCCGGTAGCAGCTGGATTGAACCCGCTTCATCTTGCATTTATTGAACCACTTGCATGTTCAATTCGCGGCATGGATTTAGCAGCGTTAAAAGGTGGTGAACGAGTAGCTATTTTAGGTGGAGGAGTAATTGGATTATTAGTTGTGCAACTTGCGAAACTTGCAGGAGCAAGTGAAATTGTCTTAGTAACGCGTCAAAAATTTCGTAGGGATGTTGCGCTAAAGATTGGCGCTACTCGGGTTGTAGATCCAAAGAATGAAGATGTTTCGCAGGTTGTAACCGGGATGGATGTAACTTTTGAATGCGCTGGCGCCGTAGATACATTTAAGCAATCACAAGTGATAACTAGGCGGGGTGGTTGCGTTATTGTTTTGGGATTAACAGCCGCAGATACAAATCTAGAAATCAATCCCTTTAGCATCGTCGTAAATGAGCTTCGGATTCAGGGTTCATTTCTCAATCCGTTAACTCAAAGCAGAGCAGCAGAATTAGTAAGTAGCGGGAAATTAAACCTAGATATCCTAATCTCTAAAGTAGTTGACTTGGACGGTGTCCAAGCAGTTTTAGATACGCCGCCAGCCGAAGGCGATATTAAATACATAGTCTGTCCATAATTAAATTCCTCGGCTAGTATCTGCGCATGGAAAAAATAGAGAAGGTACGTTGGGGTTTTATTGGTGCTGGCGGAATTGCAAAGCGAGCTTTGTTTCCCGCAATATCAAAATCAAATGTTGGTGAGATTTATGCAGTCGCATCACGTGACAAGACTAAAGCGCTAACTATTTCGCCTAATGGAAATGTCTACACAAGCTATGACGAACTTCTCGCAGATCCAAAAGTCGAAGCTGTTTACATCTCACTTCCAAATTCACTGCACCTTCCTTTAGCCATAAAGGCGATGCGCGCAGGAAAGCATGTTCTATGTGAAAAACCTCTTGGCATGAACGCTGCCGAAGTTGAAGAAGCAATTGCAGTTTCAAAAGAGACTAACCGAATTTTTGTTGAAGCTAGTTGGAACCGTTGGCATCCACGCAGCCAAAGAATTAGAGAAATTGTTGCCTCTGGTGAACTTGGAACAATTACTAAAATTAGAACTTGTTTTACATATGACGGACTTGATCAAGAAAATATTCGCCTTGATCCAAAACTTGGTGGCGGAATTCTTTATGACCTTGGACCTTATTCAACTGTTGCCCCACTTTGGGCGATGGACTTTGCCGAAATTACGGACTTAGATGTTCAAGTTATTTGGCACAAGGGTGGAACAGACGAAACTACTCGTGCGAACTTCACTATTGGTGGCGCAAAAGCTGAAACTGTTGCCTCAGATAATATTCAATTAACTCACTGGTTCATTATTGAGGGAACAAAGGGTGAACTTCGCACTGGTGGAAATGATTCGTTTAACTCACATAACAACCCAAGCACGCTAGAAATTACTATCGATGGCAAGGTTCGAATCGAACGTTTTGAAGCGTGCGATCCATACCAATTGATGGCTGATTCCTTTGCCCGTGTTGTTCGTGGTGGAAGCGATTGGTTAATGCCTATGGATCAATCACTTAAATTCGCGAAGTTCTTTGATGCCATCTTTGCAAAGATGGGCCGTCCTTAATTATTTAAGTAGGGAAGTCTTGGATCGATATCTTTATCGTTCCAAGTCTTTCTTATCCAGCCTTGTGCTGGGTCATCAGTAATATTCCAAGATCTATCTGGGTCTGGACCTGCCATCACATTCATAAAATAAAGATCGTAGCCTGGTTGAGCCATTACTGGACCATGCCAACCGTGTGGAACAAGAACAACATCACCGCTTCGCACTTCTGTCGTTAATTCAAATTCACGTTCATCAGATGCCCGTCCTTGAAAGAAACCAATTGGATCTGCATTCTCTTGCGCCGGTAGGTTCTTGCTAACTGCAGCTTCAAAATAATAAATTTCTTCAAGATTAGATTCAACGCCAGGAATATATGTGTCGTGCTTATGTGCAGGAGAACCGGACCAGTTTCCTGCTGGAACAATAATTTCTACAACAATAAATCGATCCGCAGCCAATTCACTTGGATCACCAAAGTTATGAACTTGTCTGGAGGCCGGACCGGATCCTCTGCTAAAAACTGGAACGCTCTTAGCTGGAATATATTTATCCGGAAATGAATTCTTCGCAGGCGCTTCAGCGATTATGAAACGCCCAGTTCCAGAAATTTTTATAGAGGTATCAATCGAAAGATAGAGAACATCTGTTGGGCCATGAAAGACTGATTTACGCCCCGCTAATTTCTGACTCTTGCTTGTGCCATTAACGATGTAATCAACAACAATCCCTTCGCCATCCAATGGCCAGATTAGGCGTTCAACTTTGTCGCTTGCGATCTCAAAACTCTTGCCACCGGTAAGTGTTGCTACGCGAGTGCCAGTGTGTTTCCAACCAGGAAGTGATCCATCAACGATTACATCCCAACCGCCGTTGGCTAGCTCGCCCTTCTTGAAGAAATAGCGAGGATTGCTCATGGGCCTATCTTTCTATAGAACGAACTATTGAATGAAACCTGGTTTAAGGCTATTGTTTTGGAGCGGTCCAATCCTAACAGGGGAGCGCAGGTAAAAACTAGAGGAATTGGGTTTATAACTATGGCCAAGATTGCGGTTACCGGATCCAACGGTTTCGTTGGCGGCAATATCGCAAATATGTTGCTGGCTGCAGGCCATGAAGTTATCGGACTAGTAAGAAGTAATCCCGAAAAAGAACTCCCATGGAAGACCGTAACAACAGATCTATCAAGTATTGATTCAATTGCTAATGCCACTAAAGGTTGCGCTGCAATTGTTCATTCTGCAATTGCAAATGATTTTAATAAGCTCCAACAAAACCGTGCTTATGCTTACGACTCATTTGTCGGCCTCACCCAACGAGTTACACACGCTGCTAATTTAAATAGCGCGCAAATTATTTATATTTCAACAGGTTGGGTCATGGATGGCACGGGTCATATGGCTCTTGAAACTGACACTGGTAATCCAGTTAATTTCTATGGCGTACTTAAGGCCTTGGGCGAACAGGTAATTCGCGATCTAGCTCCAGATACCGGAGCCATTGCAAGAGTTGATGGCGTAATGGGAATACATCAGACTCTTGAAGTCGGACCTAGAACTCAAGATGTTGGATTTGGTTACTTTGCTTCAGCTCTAGTTGCAGATTTGAAAGCTGGAAAAACATTTACAGTTTTTGGTGGTGAGTTGGTAAATAAAGTTACGGCGCCATCACTTGCATCTGAGATTGGCGCTCAGGTAGAACGTATCATCTCTAGAAAAGCTACTGGCACATTTCATCTAGTTGGCGATGATGCTATTAATCGTATGGATTATGCCCGACTAATATGTGAAATTTTTGAATTGGATAAAACACTTTTGCGTGAAGCCGAACCATCACTTGAAGATCAATTCCCTGGAAATGTTCCAGTCGATACTTCTCTCTCCAATGTAGCAACCAAGAAGGCACTTGGAATTGGGCCAACGCCACTTCGAGATCTTTTAATCGCACTTAAAACTGAGATTGATACCGGAAAAATTACTGCACTCACAAATCCTGAGGTCCATTCATGACAACTACTTCAAGGACAAAACGTCCAACTATTCGCGACGTTGCAGCAAAGGCTGGAGTATCAAAATCCCTAGTTTCTTTGGTCTATTCCGCGCCCCAAACCGTGAGCGAATATCGCAAACAATTAGTCATGAAGGCGGCAGATGAACTTGGATTTTCGCCAAATTTCTTGGCACGTTCGCTAGCTGCCGAAACCGGAACATTTATTGGAATCTTGGTTGCAGATTTACATAACCCACTATTCGCACAAATTGTTGATCAAGTTAGATCAGCACTTGAAGCAAAAGGTGAATATAGCTTTATGACATCGGCAATGCTCTCAGATGGTGCCGGATCACAAATATTGGATTCGAGAACTGTTAGCGCACTAATAGATTTAAGACCAAAAAGTGTTCTAGTCGTCGGTTCTATTCCAGAAATTCATCAACTCTCTGCCTTACCGGAAAGCGTTTCTATAGTTGTGGCAAGTGCGATTCCTGAAGGTCTATCTCGTGCAACTACTGTCAGATCAAATGATGAGACCGGTATGCGACTCTTGATTGAGCATTTAATTGAAAATGGACACCAAAGAATCGCTCATATTTCATTTGAAGATGGTGCGGTATCGCAATCTCGCCGTGAAGCATATAAAGCTGTAATGGCTGAGAAGGGTTTAGCGAAATATATTCAAATTCAACTTGCAAGTGCAGCCACCGAAACCGCAGGATTTGAAGCAGCAAGCAATTTGGTAAATTCAAAATCAGCTCCAACCGCAATCACTGCATATAACGATCTACTCGCGATTGGTGCGCAAGGCGCAATATCAGGCGATATTGCAGTCGTGGGTTATGACAACACGTTCTTGGCAGACCTTCGTCAAATTTCATTAACATCAATTGATCCAGCAAATATCGAAATTGCGAATAAGGCTGCGCAACTTCTAGTTGAAAAACCAAGTGAACCAATTAAGAAGGGCAAGACTTTTCTTCTTGAGCCAAGACTTGTCATACGCAGATCATCAAAATCTTCGACATCTCTGAAGGCGGTACGTTGATATGCAATTAGAGGATATTAAATCGCCATTCGATGGCGCAGTAATTGGGCAAGCTCCTGTCGCAACGATTGCTGATGTAGATAATGCAATTGCAAAAGCAGTAAGTGGCGCTGATTTATGGCGTCATACTCCAGCGCATATCCGCAGCGCAGTTCTGCTCAAAGCTGCTGCTCTTGCTGATGAGCGAAGCGAAGAGATTGCACAAATAATCTCTGGCGAAAACGGTAAGAGTTTGTTGGAAGCAAGAGGTGAGGCATCTAGATCAGGTGAAATTATTCGCCTTGCCGCTTTTGAAGGCTCGCAGCTTTACGGTTCAACACTTCCACTTGATGCAAACAAGGGAACTGGCTTAGAAAAACTTGGTTTCACTTTGCGCCAACCAGTTGGAGTAGTTGTTGCGATTAGTCCATTTAATTACCCAGCACTCCTAGTTCTGCACAAGATCGCGCCCGCGTTAGCTGTTGGAAATTCAGTTGTTCTAAAGCCAGCTCGCACAACACCGTTGACAGCTTTGGCACTTGCTAAATGTTTTATCGATGCTGGATTACCAGAAGGCGTTCTCCAAGTTCTACATGGATCAGGTTCTGAGTTAGGTAACGCACTAGTTACAGATTCCAGAGTTCGTAAAATATCTTTCACTGGTTCAACTGCAACCGGAACTCATATTTCTAGCGTTGCTGGTGTTAAGAAACTTTCACTTGAACTTGGCTCCTCTTGCCCCGTAGTTGTGTTAGATGATGCCGACATCGAGTATGCCACCGATGCCATTGCATTAGGTGGATATATAAATGCTGGCCAAGTTTGTATCTCAGTACAACGCGTAATAGTCGATGAAAAAGTTATGGCAAATTTTCTAGATGCACTAAAGCCAAAAGTAGAGGCGATAAAAATTGGTGACCCTAAAAACCCTGATACGAAGGTAGGAACTCTAATTACTGAAGCCGAAGCTATTCGAGTCGAAGCCTCGATAAAGGCTGCGGTCAATGCAGGTGCAACTTTACTTACAGGTGGGGAACGAAATAAGACTTTGGTCTCACCCGCAATAGTTTGTGATGTTGATCCAAAATCAGCATTCGCACAAGACGAATTATTTGGTCCTGCAATTGCTGTTAGTTCTGCAAATGGAATAAAAGAGGCTATTGCTCTGGCAAACAGCACGGTTTACGGCCTAGGAGCAGGTGTCTTTACAAAGAATGTAGATGTTGCAATTCAATCCGCACGCGAAATTGATGCTGGAATTATTCACATTAATTGGACGCCACTTTGGCGCGCTGACTTGATGCCTTACGGCGGAGTTAAATCAAGTGGCGTAGGCAAAGAAGGAGTTCGTTCGACAGTAAGTGAAATGACCGAAGAAAAAACCATAATCCTTCATGGACGAAGCTGGTAAGGGGAACAACATGACAAATCCAAATTACGGTGCAACTGAAAGGCTAACAGTTGGCCAAGCAGTGGTTCGATTTATCGCTGCGCAATATACGGTTGCAGATGGTGTTAAACGCCGTTTCATTCCTGCAGCAATGGGAATTTTTGGTCACGGAAACGTTGCGGGACTTGGACAAGCTCTCGATCAATACAATGACATTCTTCCCTTTGTTCAAGGTCGTAACGAACAAGGGCTAACACATGCCGCAATTGGTTTCGCTAAAGCCACAAACCGCACCCAAACATTTGCAGTTACAGCTTCAATCGGGCCCGGTGCACTAAATATGGTTACTGCTGCTGGTCTAGCAACTGTTAATCATCTTCCAGTCCTTCTTCTACCTGGTGATTCATATATAACTCGTCGCCAAGGTCCAGTTCTTCAACAATTAGAGCATCCACTTGGGCCAGATATTTCGGTTAACGATGCCTTCCGTCCGATAGCAAAATTCTTCGATCGAATTACTCGTCCCGAACAACTTCTTTATTCACTTCCAAGTGCATTTAGAGTTCTAGCTAACCCAGTTGAAACTGGCGCAGTTGTTCTAGCACTGCCACAAGACATTCAATCCCATGCCTTTGATTTTCCTAAAGCATTCTTTGAAGACCGCGAATGGAAGATACGTCGCGCAATTCCAGAGCGTGAAGATATTGGCCAGGTAGCTAAATTAATTAAAGATGCGAAGAAGCCGTTGATTATTGCTGGTGGTGGTGTGATTTATTCAGGCGCAACCGCACAACTCGAAGCATTTGCAAATGCGACTGGTATTCCAGTCTCAGAAACTTTTGGCGGTAAGGGGGCAATTCAAAACCCAGGAGATTGGCACTTAATGGGCTTAGGTCTTGAAGGTTCGCCAGAAACAAACAAATTAGTAGCCGAAGCAGATCTAATACTTTCTATTGGAACCCGTCTAACTGACTTTGCGACTGGCTCACAATCAATGTTCCAAAATCCTGACGTGAAATTCGCATCTATAAACATCACCGAAAGCGATGCGATTAAGCAGGGAGCAATTGCAATTCTTGGCGATGCCAAACTTTCTTTAATCGAATTAACACAAGCTGTTGCTGGTTATAAAGTGTCATCAGATTGGGCTACGAAAATTAAGAGCGGTGTAACAATTTGGACAAAGCAACTTGCCGATGCGATAAATCCAGATATTAAATTTGATAAGACAACACTTCCAGATTCACCTGTAACTAATGCCGTAATTACCCAAGGACAATTGATTGGATTGATGAATGAAACTGCAAAGAGCGGTGATGTAATTATTGCTGCTGCTGGCGGTGCTCCAGGAGACATTCAAAAAGCTTGGGATGCAACCAAAGGTAAGTTTGCACATTTGGAATTTGGTTTCTCGTGTATGGGATATGAAATTCCTGCTGGTATCGGAGTTCGCCTTGCAACTCCAGATCAATCAAAGCGCGTCTTAGTTTTCATCGGTGATGGCACATTTGTAATGGCTCCAACCGAATTAGTGACTGCTGCACAAGAAGGAATCAACATGACTGTTGTGGTCTCTGAAAACCATGGCTACCAAGTTATTCGACGCCTACAAATGTGGCGCGTAGGACATCACTTCGGAAACGAATTTAGATATCGCCAAGCTGGTCCATCAGTTGCCGAAGCCGGAAGCACAAAAGGCACTGCACCAAGACTCGAAGGTGATTACCTAGATATCGATCTAATTAAAATGTCAGAAGGAATGGGCGCAAAGGCAATTTATGCAACTACTCCAGATGAAATTCGAAACGCGCTAGAAACAGCACGCACAATAAATGGACCAGTTGTGATTGTTGTTCCAACGATTCAACATGCAAATCTTCCTGCTTCAAATGTTTGGTGGGATGTTGCTCCTGCTGAAGTTTCAACACAGCCATGGGTCGCTGCTATTCGCGCAGATTATGAAGCCGGACTTTCAACTCAAAGATGGCATGCGTAATGCATAAATTTACCGATCCCAACCACGTAACCATCGGAACTTTCCTTGGCATGGGTACACCAATGGCGGCTGAAATTGCAGCTGTTGGGGGAGTTGATTGGGTTCTACTTGATCTAGAACATGGTGGTGCCGGTGAGGATTTAGTCGGCCCAACCGTTGTTGCAGGAATGGCATATGGAATTCCAACTTTAGTTCGCGTTGAATCTATGGAAAGAATTCGTATCGGACGTGCGCTCGATGCAGGTGCAAGTGGCGTAATGATTCCTAGAATAGAAACGCCTGATCAAGTTAGCGAAATTGTTAAACACATGTCATATCCACCATTTGGCGATCGTGGTGTTGCGACCTATAACCGCAGCGCAAAATGGGGCCGCGATCTTTCAGGGCTAACTGAAAAATCCAAAGCTGCATGCATTATCCAAATTGAAACCCTAAAAGCTTTAGAGAATATTGAAGCTATAGCGAAGATAGAGGGGGCTGATTTGTTATTTGTAGGGCCGCTTGATTTAAGTTTTGCACTTGGTGTTCCTCGTGATTTTAAGAGTCCAAAATTCTTAGAAGCAACGTCAAAGGTAGTTGCAGCAGCAAAGGCTAATAACAAAGTTGCTGGAATTTTGGCGGCAGATGCAACTGCGGCACAAAGTTTTATTGATCAAGGCTTTAAATTTATTGCAATTGGATCTGATTCAACCCTGCTTGCAGGCGCAATCACAAACTTAGTAACCCAACTTAAGAAATAGTAGAAGGAAGAAAATGACTTCAGCAATTCCAAATCGTTCTGTCGGTGTTGGCCTAATAAGCGTTGGCTGGATGGGAAAAGTTCACTCTCGCGCCTATCAATCACTTCCAATTGTTTATCCAGAACTAGGCATCAAACCGCGCTTAATAATTGCAGCTGATAATGTGCAAGAACGCGCTGATTACGCAGTAAATGTTCTGGGTTATGAATCATCAACCCTTGATTACAAAGAAGTATTAGCGCACCCAGACGTTGATGTTGTTTCAATCTGCGCACCAAATTTCTTGCATGCTGAAATCGGAATTGCTGCTGCAAAAGCTGGAAAATCCTTTTGGATTGAGAAGCCTGTAGGCCGCGGAGCAAATGAAACAGAAGCGGTTGAGGCTGCAGCAATAGCAGCAGGTGTAACAACAACTATCGGATTTAACTATCGAAATGCCCCAGCAGTTGAACATGCAAAAGCACTTATCGCTAGTGGCGCCCTTGGTCGAATCACAAATATTCGCGGCACATTCTTTGCCGATTATTCGGCAGAACCAAATGGCGCACTTTCATGGCGCTTCATTCGTAAGTTTGCTGGCAGCGGTGTTCTTGGAGATTTAATGGGCCACCTTGCCGATCTAGTTCAATATTTAGTTGGACCGATTGCCGAAGTTAGTGGAATGACCAAAACGGTTATTACCGAACGTCCGGTATTAGAAATGGGAAGCGGAACTCACTTCGCAGTCATTGAAGGTGGAAAAATGGAGCCGGTAGAGAATGAAGATTACGGCGGCGCTTTAATTAAGTTTGCAGACAACGCGATTGCTGCAGGAGCAGTTGGAACAATCGAGGCATCTCGCGTTGCAGTTGGACCACGTGCAAGTTATACATTTGAAATTTACGGAACCGAAGGTTCGGTTAAATGGGATTTTGAACGTATGAATGAAATTGAAATTGCAATAGGGCGCAAAGGCGATCATGTCGGCTACCAACGCGTAATGGCTTCACCAACTTTTGGTGACTTTGGAAACTTTCAACCCGGAGCCGGAACTTCAATGGGTTATGACGATTTAAAAATTGTGGAAGCACGCAAATTCCTTGAGGCTTATTTCGGGGGAGTCACTAAGAATTCAAATATTCATGACGCAGTTTCAGCAGCCCGAGTGGTTTCAGCAATTGAAGAATCTGCTGAATCAAAGAAGTGGGTAGCAATTAAACCTGCCACTGGAACAACGGCGGCGATTGCAAAATAATGAGCACTAATTCGCACCCAATTATTGTTGGCCTAGGGCCAATAGCAGCTCAAATAGTTGCGCCGATTCTGGGTCCGGATTTTAGTTATATCGAAAATCCAACGCCAAGAGATTTGGAAGTTGCTCAAGGCGCACTTGTGCGCGCTGCATTTGATTTCAATAGATCTGTATTTGAATCAATGCCAAACCTAAAAGTAATTGCCCGCACTGGAGTCGGAACAGAGTTAGTTGATTTAGCAGAAGCAGATGCTCGAAATATTCCTGTCGTTATAACTCCCGGAAGCAACACCAATGCAGTTGCCGAGGGAGCTTTGGCACATATTCTCGCGCTCTCTAAGCGCTTAGGCCCACTAACAAAATTGGTGGCGTCAGGAAATTGGAGCGATCGCACCAAATATCCAGTCGGCGATTTAGAGAACCAAACTTTAGGAATTATTGGATATGGGCGAATTGGAAAGCGAGTAGCAGAAATTGCTTCAGTCTTCGGAATGAAAATCCTTGCTTTCGATCCAATCGCAGAAGTCCCTGCTTCAATAAAAGTTAATTCAGTTAAAGAACTTCTTGCTAAGTCGGATTTAATTACTCTGCACTTGCCACTTACTACAGATACAACAGGGTTGATTGGAAAAACAGAGTTTGAAGTAATAAAAAGAGGCGCAATTTTAGTTAATTGCTCAAGAGGGGCACTTGTTGATCTGGATGCTGCTCTACAAGCTTTAAATAGCGGAAATCTTGGCGGCCTTGGTTTAGATGTCTTTGATCTCGAACCACCTAAGCATCATCCAATTTTTGACCACGAGAGCGTTGTTCTCACACCACATGTAATGGGATTAAGTAATCAAGCTACCATCGCAACATATGTAATGGCGGCACAAGGTGCCCGCGATGTTCTAACTGGAGTTAAACCAATAGCAATCGCTAATAAAGTCAATCTAGAAAATAACAAAGACAGGAGCACCAAATGAGTGCAAAGAATGCAAAGATCGCAGCAGCACCTATTTCATGGGGAGTTTGCGAAGTTCCAGGTTGGGGACATCAGATGTCACCTGCAAGAGTTTTGAAGGAGATGGCAGAACTTGGATTTAGTGCTACTGAATTCGGTCCTGAAGGTTTCTTACCGATGGAACCTGCACTCAAAGCCTCAATCCTAAAAGAACACAACATGACTGCAGTTGGCGGTTTCGTTCCAGTTATTTTGCACCGGGCTGATCACGATCCAATTCCAGGAGTTCAAAAAGAACTCGAAGGATATGTCGCTGCAGGGGCAAAGACTTTAGTTCTTGCTGCAAATTCTGGAATCACTGGCTACGACGAAAAGCTTCCAGTATTGACCGATGCCGAATGGGATATTTTATTCAACAATCTAAATCGCATCCAAGCTGAAGCAGCAAAGATTGGTGTGAAGTCAGTACTTCACCCACACGTTGGAACAATGGTTGAAACCGCAGATCATGTAAACCGCGTATTAAAAGGTTCAACAATTCCATTCTGCTTAGACACCGGCCACATGATGATTGGTGGAACAGATATCGTCGCCTTCTCGAAAGATCATGCAGATCGCGTCGCTCACTCACATCTCAAAGATGTTAATAACAAAATGGCCGCGAAAGTTCGATCACATGAAGTTACTTACTATGACGGAATGTTGGCTGGGCTTTACACACCACTTGGCCAAGGCGATGCAAATATTCGCACCGTTGTCCGCAATTTAGTTATGGCTGGATATGACGGGTGGTTTGTTCTAGAACAAGACAACGCCCTAAGCGCTGAGCCAGCAATCGGGGCCGGCCCATTTGCAGATGCAAAAGCTAGTGTCGAATTCCTGCGACAAGTTCTCGCAGAGTTAGTGGCGGAAGGCTTCTAGGAACTAAAGCTTTACAACTTTGCCCGTCTTGGCAGATTCGGTTGCAGCATCAGCAAGTATCAGTGCTTTGCAACCATCTTCATAAGTCGGGTTAAGTTGTTTTCCGGTCTCAATACTTTCGATAAATAGCGCAAGCTCCTTGCGATAAGAAGCGGCATATCGTTCTAAGAAGAAGTTTAAATATGGGTCAAGTTGTTCACTGTGATCCGCTTTAAAACTGCGAACAGTTGTTGGGGCCATATTTGTAACTTGAAGCATTCCCTTATCGCCAAAGGCTTCAAGGCGTTGGTCATAACCGTAAGAAGAGTGACGTGAATTAACAATTGAAACCAACTTGCCATCTACGCTTCGCAAGTTTGTAATTGCAGTATCGAAGTCGCCTTCAGCCTTAATTTCAGAGCTAAATGCATTTGTGGCAAAAGTGCTTACTTCGGCAATGTCGCCAACAAAATAGCGGGCAATATCAAAATCATGAATTACTTGGTCGCGGAAAATTCCGCCTGAAACTGCAATGTAAGCCTGTGGTGGTGGGGCTGGATCACGGCTTGTGAGAATTAATTGCTCAAGATTTCCTAGCTCGCCAGCTTTAACACGGGCATATACCGCTGCGAAATTTGGATCATAACGACGGTTAAAGGCTATAGATACGTTGGTCTTTGAATTAGCGACCTTATCTTTGATTGTGTTTGCGCGATTAATATCTAAATCAACTGGCTTCTCACATAGCACGTGAATTCCAGCATCAATTGAACGGCTAATTAAATCTACGTGAGTTGGGGTAGGAGATCCGACAATGATTGCATCGACATCGCCTTTAGTGAATAGATCATTTACATCTGTTGTGTATTTGGCTCCGTACTGGCCTGCAAGTTTTGCTGCGCTCTCTTCAATCGCATCAACAACTACTGCAAGTTCGGCGCCTGCTGTGTCATTAACACTGCCGGAGTGCACAATTCCAATTCGGCCAGCACCAATAACACCGATTCTTAAATTCTTCTTAGCCATTTTGCCCCCTGTAACAGTCAGGGCTAAATACTAGTTATAGAAAGCTGGTTTTGCTATGTAAGTTGCCGCAATCTTTTCACCTGTTTGAAGTGATTTTAATCCAGCGTCAACAACTGCAACCGACATGTAACCATCCCACGCACTTGGACCGCCAATTTGTCCAATTTTTGCTGCGTTAATCCATGCTTGGATTTCATCATCGTATGCACGTGCGAAACGAGTTAAATATGTAACGTGTTCTGCGGTACTAGATCGTCCCGCTTCCCAAGTTGTCATTCCATTGGACCGTCCAATTTCACAGACACCCTTTTGGAATACAGCCTCAGTAATTACTTGATATCCAAATTGAACAGAAACATTCATTTCAACTGTAGCAATCACGCCAGATTCAGTTTCAAGTAGAACCAGGATGGGTTCATTAAGACGTTCTGGGGCTAATTTATTTCGCTTTAGTTGTTTAACTTCCGTGCTAACAATTGGTGAGCCAGTTAGAAATCGCACGATATCGATTTCATGAGAGACCGAGTCGGCAATAAGCATCTCATTTCCATACCATTCTGGAACTGATGGGTTTCTATGCGCACAATGGAGAGCCAAGAGTTCTCCCAATTTTGCGCCATCGATCTCTTTCTGCAATTCGATATAGCCTTCATCAAAACGTCGCATAAAGCCCACTTGAATAATCTTCTTGCCACCAGAAACTTCAGCCTCTAGTACCCGAATCGCTGATGCAACATCTGGAGTCATTGGCTTCTCGCATAAAACTGGGATTCCAGCCGAGATTATGGGTAACAAAACTTCTTCATGAAAAGCGCCAGGAGTCGCAATTAAAGCGGCATCAATTAATCCACTCGCAATAGCTTCTGAAATATTTGCAAATTGCTTTGCCTCAGGTGCGTGTTTTAGAGCGTCTGTCGCACGAGCTGAATCTGGCTCAACTATTGCAGTAACGACAGCACCAGACATCCGAGTATTAATTCGAATTATGTGATCGGTGCCCATCGCACCAGTACCGATAACGCAAACTCTTAAGTCTGCCACCAGGAGTTAACCAACCATTTCAGAGTCGCGCTGTTTTAATCCTGAATGCACACAGCTCAGATTCGAATCCAATTTAGAGCAATCTTCACAGAGCAAAATCAATTCGTGACAGCTTGCAGTTGCGCAATTAAAGAAGGTATTTGTCTTCGCTTGGCATCTTTCACATTCACCAATAACTTTGGTCTTAGTCGAAAAATCAATTGCCATGCGACCATCAAATGTGAAGAGTGAGCCTTCCCAAAGTGAGTCGTCGCCAAACTTGTTTCCATACCGAACAATGCCACCTTCGATTTGGTAGACCTCGCTAAATCCGCGTTTGACCATTACAGCGGATAAAATTTCGCAACGAATTCCTCCGGTGCAGTATGTAACAATCGGCTTATCTTTAATGTGATCGTATTTTCCGCTTTCGATCTCTTTAATAAAATCGCGACTAGTCTCAACATCGGGAACGATTGCGTTCTTAAATTTACCGATCTTCGCCTCGAAAGCATTTCGACCATCAAAGAAGACAACTTCATCGCCACGTTCTTTAACTAATTCATCAACCTCATATGGTTTTAGATGTTTTCCGCCATTGACTACGCCACTTTCATCAACATCAATCTCAGCAGGACTTCCAAAAGCTACTAGTTCATCTTTAACGCGAACATTTAGCCTTGGGAAATCATTTCCAGTTCCACCGGACCACTTGAAATCAATCTTCTTAAATCCTGGATACTTTTTAGTTGTCTTCACATATTTCTTGAGGGCTGACATATCGCCGCCCACTGTTCCATTGATTCCATGCTTTGAAACCAGAATCCGGCCCTTGATATTTAGGGATTCACATAGGGCTTGCTGCCATAGGCGGACCGCTTCGGGATCAGCAATAGGCGTAAAGCCGTAATAGAGAAGTATCTTCTGGATTTCCACATCGCAATCTTAACGAGTAAGCCGTTAGGATTAAAACGTGGAATATAAAAAGATCTGGCGCGCAGTCCCAAGCCCAGTTCGCAAGACAATAGTTCTAGTAATCGGTTTCACGCTCATCGCAATCGGAGCCGTGCTTATAGTTCTACCTGGACCCTTCACTTTGCCGTTCATCATTGGTGGTCTATTTGTTCTGGCCGCGGAATTTACTTGGGCCAAGTCGCTCCTCACCAAAGCGCAAGAATCCGCGAAAAAAGTTGATCCGCGCAAGCTTAGGAAGCGCAAAGCCAAAGATAATTAAGCAAGCTTCGGCAGGACGATTAATTATTCCTGTGTAAGAATTCGCGAGTGTTCCGGGGGTCGGTGTAATTCCGAACCGGCGGTGAGAGTCCGCGAACTGATTGAAAATCTCAATCGGCCGATTTGGTGAAATTCCAAAACCGACAGTTACAGTCTGGATAAAGGAACATGAGGAGATAAGTCATGTCTGTTTTAAAGTGGTTGTTTGAAGCACAAATTCACTTCGGAAGTAAATCAATCGCCTGGCGCGAAGTTATAGGTGGAATTCTTGGCCTATCAAGTGCAGTCCTAGGTTTGAAGCGAAAAGTTATTGCGTGGCCAGTTGGAATTATTGGCGACGGTTTACTTTTCACAGTATTTCTCGGCGCGGTATTTTCATTTGGCGCAGATGATCAAGCAAAGAATTTCTATGGCCAAGCTAGCCGAAACTTATTACTAATCATCGTAAGTGTTTATGGCTGGATTCGTTGGTCACAACATCAACGTGCGGGTGGCGAAGGCAAGCCGCCAGTAACACCACGTTGGACAACAATGAAAGAGAAGCAATATTTAATTCCAGCAATAATTGTCTTCTACATTCTTGCCTATCAAATCTTCAAAGCACTTGGTGAATCAGGAACTTGGTTAACCGTTGACACCTGGATTTTTACTGGTACCGCGCTCGCAACATATGGCATGAGCCGTGGCTACGTTGAGTTCTGGTTAGTTTGGGTTGCAGTAGATGCTGTTGGAGTTCCATTCGCATTTAAGAATGGCTACTACCCAACAGGCACCTTGTATGCGATCTACCTGCCATTCGTAATCTGGGGCTTTATTTCTTGGCTCAAGATTTCGAAGAAAGAAAAGGAATCAATCTCCTAACATTGCGCGTATCCTTTGCGGTATGACCAATCACGGAAACATGTATGGGCCAGCCTTTACCTTTCTAGGCATTCCATCATGTGACTTAGATGATCCATCGACTTACAAAGGCGCCGATGTAATTATCATCGGCGCCCCAATCGATTCTGGAACTTCACACCGTTCTGGCGCAAAGTTTGGCCCGCAAGCAATTCGCGGTGGCGATTATTTACCGCATGATGCTTCTAGGCCACATCTCGCACTTCGCACGGATGGCTTAAAAGATCTTAAAGTTTTTGATGCAGGTGATTTATTAATGCCTGGTGGAGATTTAGTAAAGTCACTTGAAGTTTTGAAAGCTGCAACTGAAAAGATTTCACGTGCTGGAATAATTCCAGTTGTTCTCGGCGGCGATCACTCAATTGCATCTGCCGATGTTGCAGGAATCGCAACACATCGCGGCAAAGGCAAAATCTCGATGATTCACTTCGATGCCCATGCCGATACTGGTGAAGATCAATTTGGCGCACTCGTCGGACACGGAACACCGATGCGAAATCTAATTAACAACGGTTATGTCCGTGGCGATCGCTTCCTG
>CAEZXV010000001.1_pt1 | contig 40080 bp, 37 predicted proteins | sample 7265341 | NCBI WGS metagenome assembly CAEZXV01 (sample SAMEA6813918, study PRJEB35770) | freshwater metagenome | biome: Freshwater; feature: Freshwater reservoir; material: water | place: Czech Republic | collected 2017-04-14 | depth 30m m | reverse complement strand
TGCATATGCAACTTGAACTTCACATCTTGTGGCAAGACCAGCAGCAACGACATTCTTTGCAATCCAGCGCATCGCATAGGCTGCGCTCCTATCAACTTTAGATGGATCCTTACCTGAAAAGGCACCACCACCATGGCGTGCCATTCCCCCGTAAGTGTCAACGATAATTTTGCGTCCTGTTAAACCAGCATCGCCCATCGGTCCACCAATAACAAAGCGGCCAGTCGGATTTATCAATATTCGAACATCAGATGTATCAATATTTAGACCAGAAATAATTGGATCGATAACAAGTTTCTTTAAATCTGGTGCAAGTGTCTTCTCCAGATCCACATCTGGTGCATGTTGAGTAGAGATAACGATCGTGTTAAGCGCTACCGCTTTATCTCCGTTATATTCAATCGTTACTTGAGTTTTTCCATCGGGACGTAGGTAATCAACGGCCCCAGCTTTGCGAATTGCAGATAGTTGTAATGAAAGTTTGTGTGCAAGTGATATTGGAAGTGGCATCAATTCGGGAGTGTCATCACACGCATATCCAAACATCAAGCCTTGGTCACCGGCGCCTTGTAAGTCGAGCGGATCAACTGAAGACGAGACACGTTTTTCGAACGCTGAATCAACACCTTGTGCGATGTCACTTGATTGCTGACCGATTGATAGTGAGACGCCGCAGGAATTGCCATCAAAACCTTTTTCAGAAGAGTCATAACCAATATTCAAAACAGTATCGCGAACTATCGACATTACATCTGCATAGCCATCTGTTGTAACTTCTCCAGCTACGTGAACTTGTCCTGTAGTGATGAGTGTTTCTACTGCGACGCGGCTCTTAGCATCTTGAGACAACAGTGAATCGAGAATTGCATCCGAAATTTGATCTGCCATCTTGTCTGGATGGCCTTCGGTAACTGATTCAGAAGTAAAGAGTCGTTTTGTCATTGGTTTAGCCTAACTTAATTCGGGCTTGATCTAACAGTAGATCAGCGAGCGTGTCTTTATCTTGATCTGGACAATGAATTTGCAACCCATTAGCATCCAAAATATAACCGCTGGTTCTATCCGACCCAAAAATCGCGCCACCACTTACATTATTCAAATATAGAAGTGCAGCGCCTTTTCTTCTGAGTTTTTCGGTTGCCGCACCTAGATCAACTTCTCCGGTTTCAGCTGCGAAAGCAACTAGGACTTGTTCGGCCTTCGCTCTTTTTGCTATTTCAACTAATAGATCTGGATTCTCTTCTAACTCAATTTTATCTAAATTAATCTTCTTAATTTTCTCGGTATTACGTTCTTTGGGTTTTGCGTCAGCAACAGCAGCTGTCATGAATATCGCGTCGCATTTCTCGAACTCCACTGCAAGCTCACGTTGCATATCCAACGCGCTGACAACGTTAATCGTTCTGATGCCATCAATAGGTGGAAGGTTCGTATTCGCCGCGATTAAAACAACTTCTGCTCCCCTATTTCTCGCGGCTTTAGCTAGGGCATAGCCCTGTTTGCCACTTGAAATATTGCCGATAAATCTCACGGGATCAATTGCTTCTCGTGTGCCACCTGCAGTTACTAGTATTTTCTTTCCAAGAAGATCAGAATTTAGTTCAGCAAATTTCGATATTTCGGAGACAATCCTTGAGACTTCCGGATATCTTCCAACACCAAAATCATCACCCGTCATTCGACCTTCATCAGGTTCAATTACCAAAAAACCACGACTTCGCAATCTTTCTACGTTAGCTACGGTTGCGTGATTCAGCCACATTTCAGGATGCATGGCTGGAACCAAAACTATTGGGCTTTTGCTAGCGCTTATAGTGTTTGTCAATAAGTCATCACAAATACCATTTGCAATTTTCGCTAGAAGATCCGCCGTCGCAGGTGCAACAACAATTATGTTTGCAGATCTTGCGGCTTTGATATGAGGGACCTCGTGAACATTGTTCCAGAGACTTGGATTTACGCTTCGACCCGATAGTGCTTCCCAAGTTGAAGTTCCAACAAAATTTAAACTAGACCGAGTTGGTATAACAGTTACGCCAAAGCCTAGATCTTGAAGCCTGCGCAGAAGGTCGGCAGATTTATAAGCTGAGATTCCGCCACCAACGCCAAGAATAAGTTCTCGACCTTGGAGTGTCATGGAGATTGATATTTTCTAGGATAAAAAATTATTCAGCAGGACTTGCCTCTGGTGCCACTGGCTCCAGATTTTCGATAGTCAATAATCCTTCGTTGATTTCACGAAGCGCAATTGAAAGTGGCTTCTCGTGAACATAGGTCTCGACTAGCGGCCCTACATATTCAAGAAGGCCTTCGCCTAGTTGTGAATAATATGCATTGATTTGGCGCGCGCGCTTAGCCGCGTATAGAACCAAACTGTATTTTGAACCAGCAGCATCAAGCAATTGATCGATTGGTGGGTTAGTAATGCCATCCATTGTTGTCATAACGAGCCTTCCTGAAATCTTGAACTTCTGGTTATCTAAATATTGGAGGCTATTTGCTCCTCGAAGAGGCCAAGGATAGCAGTGTTGCGGCTACATCTTCGACCCGGTGATTTACGAGAACTTCATCGAATTCACTTGCACAAGCCATCTCTTCTTCCGCTAAGGCCAATCGGGCTGCTCTTCGCTCAGGCGAGTCTGTTCCACGGGAGGTTAGGCGCTCTACTAAATCTTCCCAAGAAGGCGGTGAGATAAAAACTAGAAGAGCCTCGGGCTCAGCCTTGCGAATCTGCCTAGCGCCAGCGATTTCAATTTCCAGAAGAACATGTTTTCCTATTGATCTTCCATCTTCAACACTCTTTCGCAGCGTTCCATATCTCGCACCTGCAAACTCGGCCCATTCGAGAAATTCATTTCGCGCAATCATCTGATCGAATTTTTCTTCAGTAATAAAATGATAATCGCGGCCATCAATTTCATTTTCTCGTGGCTCACGAGTGGTGACCGAAACAGAAACTAAAACAGATGGATGATTTCTAAGGTGAGAAGTAATCGTGCTCTTTCCAACACCGCCGGGGCCAGACATAACAATTAGGGTTCCTTCATTAATCGGAACTTTATTCAAAATCATCTCATCTCGTAGTTTGCGTAATTGGTGTGCCCCCAGTCCCGCAATTCTACGCGAATGAGATATGCCCGCCTTCTCCATAATTGTAAAGGCTCTTCGTTCTCCGATTCCCGGAGCTGCATCCAATAGGTCGCGAACTCGCATTCTTTGAATTGAATCGCGGGCGTCATTTATTGCCTCGAAAATATTGAGCGAGCCATCAGCTAACATCTTCTTTACCAAAGCACGTTCACGTCTAGATGCGATCGCCTTCTCCCCAGCTGCGGCTAGCGCTTCTCTGGAGAGCTTTGGCGGAAAGTTAGCCATATTTATTGAAGGCTAGCAAGAATTTTTGCAGCGCCCGATGACATTGCAGAGAGCGATTGCCTTGCCAAATCTGTTATCGGGCGTCCAATAACTAGATAATTAGCGCCAGCGCTAATTGCTTCTTCAGGAGTCATAACTCGCTTTTGATCGCCAACATCGCCACCAATTGGTCGGACTCCAGGAGTAATGATTTCGATATGAGCCCCAATGGCGCTGCGAATTGCTGCCGCTTCAAAGGGTGAACAGACAATCGAGCGGGCTCCATTTTCAGCGGCTAGCTTTGCAAGATTAATCGCACTTGTTTTGGCATCTTTAGAAAAGCCGATTTCAGTAACGTCGCTTTCAGTCAATGAAGTAAGAATAGTTACCGCTGTGATCGAAATTTCTGGCCCACTATCCGCAGCTGCTTTGATCATCGCTGCGCCGCCGCTCGCATGAATTGTTAGAAATTTAGGGTTCAAATCAGCAACTGATGCGACGGCACCTGCGACGGTATTGGGAATATCGTGAAGCTTTAAATCGAGAAATACTGCAAAATCTCCACTATTCCGCAGTTCCTTTAATCCGGCCGCCCCAAATTTCAAGAAAAATTCTAAGCCAATTTTATAAATATCAATCGACTCATTTGTAGCACTTATCCAGCTCTTCGCAACATCTAAATCTTTAGTATCAAGGGCAAGAATGATTGGTGATTTTGGCACTATAAATTCCCCTCAACTCTATGAGCGTAGCCAACCGCTTCTTTCAGGGAATCGAAGCCGTGAGCTATTAGCCCTGCCTTCAATTCTTCCTTAATTTTCATTACAGCAGTTGGATTTCCAAAAGTTGCTGTACCAATAGAGACTGCAGATGCACCAGCAAGGATTAATTCGAAGGCATCCCGGCCCGTTGCGACGCCACCCATTCCTAGAATTTTTACCTGCGGCATTGCTTCATGAACTTGATAAATCGCACGCACAGCCACCGGCCTTATTGCTGGGCCAGAGAGTCCACCTGTTTTGCCTGCCAATTTAGGTCTCATTGTGTTTGTATCGATAACCATTCCCAGAACAGTATTAATCAGAGCTAAGGCGTCAGCCCCCGCTGCAACAACTTCCTCCGCGATCATTGCGATGCTAGTTACATCTGGAGTCAATTTCGCGATGATAGGAAGTTCGCCGCCAATATTTCTGCGAACAGCTTCGATTGCCGCACGAGCTGTCTCTGGATGACAGGCAAAAACTTGGCCACGGTTTTCAACATTTGGACATGAGATATTTACTTCAAGAGCTGAGATCCCAGATACAGATCTAAGTTTGCGAGCTAGAACTGCATAATCTTCAACGCTTTCCCCTGCAATGCTTACAACAATATTTGCACCTTGATCTCGCAACCACGGAATATCTTTCTCTAAGAAAATATCTATACCAGGTCCTTGTAATCCAATTGAGTTGAGCATGCCACTAGGAGTTTCAGCCATACGTGGAGTTGCCCGTCCTGATCGTGGCTTTAACATAATTGATTTAGTTACGACTGCCCCCAATTCGGTCAACTCAAAGAATTGACTTAACTCGCGTCCAGAACCCGCACAGCCGCTCGCAGTGAAAATTGGATTCGCAAAGGAAGCTTGACCAAGACTAGTTTCGAAGTTAAACATCAGTGAGCGCCCCAAGTTCCATCTGGGATCGTTCTCTTAGAATTCCAAATCACAGTGTCACCATCTACTACCGGCCCATCGATACATGATCTAAGCATGCGAACAACGCCATCTTCGCCTTTGATTGGAAGAACGCAGGTCATGCAGACACCAATCCCGCAGGCCATGGATTCTTCGATTGCGCATTGATGCACAACGCCAAAATTAGAAGATATTTGATTAATTGCTTCCAACATCCCCATAGGTCCACAAGAATAAATAATGTCTATTTCATTAGTTTCAATAATGTCACCAAGAACATCGGTAACTTTTCCAGTTAAACCTGTTGTTCCATCTTCGGTGACAATAGTTAGGCTATTAACAGAACGTTTTCCATCCAATGGTGCATATATCTTCATAGCAGTGCTTGCTCCAAGAACCATGTCCACTCTGCAGCCCCGATTCTTTAGGACTTCAGACAAACCAAATAGCGGTGCACTTCCATATCCGCCCCCAACTAGAAGTGCTCGAACTGGTTGCGTGGGAATTCCGAATGCCGTTCCTAGTGGTGCGATCAAATCAACTTTGAATCCCGGAGCTTGGTTAGTTAACCATGTACTACCGGCGCCATGAGGTGCCACAACTATTTCTAGCAATCCTCCGCTATTTCCTTTATCAAAAGTTCGGTAGATAGCGAAAGCTCTACGCAGAACCATTGCACTATTAGCTCCGCCCACTGCAATAGCAACAAAATTTCCCGGCTTAGCGTGATTTGCTATATCGCCTACCGAGAAAACAATATGGTTATACGCGCCAACTTTCTTATTGCTTACGATTTCAGCCATAACTTGAACGGCGTTCTTATTGATTCCCATCATTCGGCGGTCGCCAACCACTCTTGAATCGAATTAATTCCAAAACTTTTTCCTTGAAGATCAGAGATGCCGGCCACTGCCGCCTTGAAACCAGCGATAGTTGTAATGCATGGGACTCCACGTTGGATTGCTGCAGTTCTAATCATCCAGCCATCTAACCGAGTTCCTCTGCCAAGAGGAGTATTTATCACTAAACCTACGACGCCCTCCGTTATTAAATCAACGGCAGTGAATTCACCTTGTGGGCCACGACCTTGTGAATGTTTTCTAACTAACTCCGATTGAACTCCATTGCTAGCTAAATAATCATGGGTTCCTTGTGTAGTAAAAATTTTGAATCCTAGATCATTCAATATCCGCGCAGGATAAAGCGCGGATTGCTTATCGCGCTCTGAGAGCGACAAGAAGACCGCACCACTTAATGGCAGCGCGCCAAATGCGGCAGTCTGGCTCTTTGCATAAGCTTCACCAAATGTTCTTGCTATTCCCATAACTTCGCCAGTTGAACGCATCTCTGGACCAAGTACTGAATCAACGCCGGTTCCGTCATTTCTGCGGAATCGATTCCAAGGAAGAACCGCTTCCTTTACCGAGATTCCCTTAGGAACTCCGTCTCCGAGATTTGGCAGAAAACCACCAATACGCAATTCTGCGATCGTTTTTCCGGTGGATATTAGAGCAGCACACTTTGCCAGAGGATTCCCCGTTGCCTTGCTTACAAATGGCACCGTTCTTGATGCTCTTGGATTTGCTTCCAATACATAGAGCTTTTCATTGGGAGATCCGTTATTTGCAACCGCAAACTGAATATTAATTAAACCTCGAACTCCGATACCTCTTGCCAGCTTCATTGTTGCAACTCGGATCTCACTAGCTAAAGCTGAACTAATTGAATAGCTCGGTAACACGCAAGCTGAATCTCCAGAATGCACGCCTGCCTCTTCAATATGTTCCATTACACCTGCAAGATAAAGCTCTTCCCCATCAAAAAGCGCGTCAACATCAATCTCGATAGCATCATCTAAAAATTTATCAATTAAAACTGGATGATTCGGAGTGATTTCAGTTGCCTTTCGTATGAACTCTGCAAGTGATTCATCGTCGTAGACAATTTCCATGCCACGACCACCTAATACGAATGATGGTCGAACAAGAACTGGGTAAGTTATTCGATGCGCAATTTCTACAGCTTCATCGAAAGTGTTCGCCATTCCAAATGTTGGCGCGATGAGAGAGTTAACATTTAGCAATTCACCGAATTGGCCACGATCTTCTGCCATATCGATTGCATCAGGCGAGGTTCCTAAAATTTTGACTCCAGCTTCTTGTAAGCCTCTTGCTAAGCCAAGTGGTGTCTGTCCTCCTAGTTGGGCAATTACACCAATTACGGGTCCCGCGTTTTCTTCTGCCCGAATAACTTCTAGAACATCTTCAAGAGTTAAAGGTTCGAAATAAAGCCGGTCTGAAGTATCGTAATCAGTAGAAACAGTCTCCGGATTGCAATTAATCATTATCGTTTCAAAGCCTGCATCCTTAAGTGCAAATGCAGCATGAACACATGAATAATCGAATTCCACACCTTGACCAATTCGGTTTGGGCCACTTCCAAGAATAATAACGGCAGGCTTTGTCCGCGCTACAACTTCAGTCTCCAAGTCATAACTCGAATAGTGATATGGCGTGTGCGCTTCAAACTCTGCAGCACAGGTATCAACCGTTTTATAAACTGGCCGCAAGCCAATTCTATGACGTGTTGCCATTACATCAGAGCTACTTTGATTCGTTAGCTCAGCAATTTGTTGATCTGAAAATCCATAAGTTTTCGCTTTACGCAGAAGTTCATCCGATAGTGGACTCTCATTCTTAATTGCACTTGCTACCTCATTTATTTCAACAATTTGTGTGAGAAACCAAGGATCTACCTTTGTTGCGTCAAACACTTCTTGCATATTCAGACCGAGATATAGCCCGAGCTGAATCTGTTGCAGACGATGCTCCGTTGGAATAGACATAGCTGAAAGCAGATATTCCTTAGTGACGCCGGAAGTATTCCAATGAAAACTTGTACCTTTTTTCTCAACAGAACGAAGAGCTTTCTGGAGCGCTTCCGGGAAAGATCTTCCAATTGCCATCGCTTCGCCAACACTCTTCATTGTTGTTGTCAGCTTTGTGTCAGCTTCTGGGAATTTCTCAAAGGCGAAACGAGGGACCTTAACAACAATGTAATCGAGGGTTGGCTCGAAAGAAGCTGGTGTGGATTTAGTAATATCGTTTTGAATTTCATCCAAAGTGTAACCAATGGCTAACTTTGTAGCTATTTTAGCAATTGGAAAACCAGTTGCCTTGGATGCAAGTGCGGAAGATCTTGAAACGCGAGGGTTCATTTCAATAACTATAATTCGGCCATCTGCCGGATTAACCGCGAATTGAATATTACATCCACCAGTTGCAACGCCTACTTCACGTATGATGTCGATAGATAGATCCCGAAGTTTCTGATATTCCACATCAGTAAGTGTTAACGCAGGAGCGACAGTGATTGAATCACCAGTATGAACCCCCATCGGGTCAATATTTTCAATGCTGCAAACAATCACAACGTTATCTTTGTGATCTCGCATAACTTCGAGTTCAAACTCTTTCCACCCAATTATAGATTCCTCTAACAAAACTTCGGTTGTTGGACTATGGCGAAGCCCCGCCCCAGCTATCAATTCAAGATCACTTTGATTGTGCGCAATACCAGAACCAAGTCCGCCCATTGTGAAAGAAGGTCGAACTACAACTGGATACTTAAGTTCGGCAGCAGCTGCAATGCATTCTGCCATCGTATGAGCAATGATTGATTTCGCAGATGAACCGCCAATTTTCTCGACGATTTCCTTAAAGGTTTCCCGATCTTCGCCGCGCTTTATTGCTGGAATATCTGCACCGATCAATTTAACGCCAAGCCGCTCTAACGAACCACGTTCATAGAGTTGCATGGCAGCATTTAGCGCTGTTTGTCCGCCCAATGTTGCGAGTATTGCTGTTGGCTTTTCTTTTACTATTATCTGTTCAATAATCTCAGGTGTTATCGGTTCGATATAAGTTGCATCAGCAAATTCCGGGTCAGTCATAATTGTTGCAGGATTTGAATTTATAAGAATAACTCGAATGCCTTCACTTCTAAGTACGCGGCAAGCTTGAGTTCCAGAATAATCGAATTCACAAGCCTGGCCAATAACAATCGGACCACTTCCTATTACAAGAACGCTTTCAATTGAATTATCTTTAGGCATTAGCAACACTCGCATTCGCCATTAGTGTTACAAATTGATCAAATAGATAGCTCGCATCGTGCGGGCCTGCAGCAGCTTCTGGATGATATTGAACGCTGAAAGCCGGTGTCTCGAGAAGTTCTAGGCCTTCAACCACTCCGTCATTTAAGCAAACGTGACTAACAAAACCGGCACCATAGATAGTATTGAAATTTCCTTCAACTGGCGCTGCAACAGCAAAACCATGGTTGTGAGCTGTAATTTCAACAACTCCACTACGCAGATTCTTCACTGGTTGATTAATTCCGCGATGCCCAAAAGGTAACTTATAAGTTTCAAAGCCGAGTGCTCGCCCGATTATTTGATGTCCGAAGCAGATTCCAAAGAGTGGGATTTTGGCTGCAAGAACTTCACGAACCAAAGAAACCATATCGACCATAGTTGCGGGATCACCAGGACCATTTGAAAGAAAGACACCATCTGGCTTCATGGCAACAATCTCTTCGAAAGTTATTCGTGATGGCACTACATGCACTTCTATTCCACGCTCCGACATTGAACGTGGAGTCGCTGCTTTTATACCCATATCAAGTGCAACCACTTTGAAGCGTTTTTCACCAATTGCTGGAACCACATATGTAGATTTTGTAGAAACATCATCCGCCAAAAACGAACCAGCCATCTGTGGCAACTTTCGAACTTTTATAACCATCTCTTCACGCGATAATTGCGTGTTCGAAAATATTCCAACTCGCATGGAGCCAAGATCGCGCAAATGTCGAGTGATCGCGCGGGTGTCCACACCACGAATTCCGACGACACCGTTGGAAATTAGATCGTCTTCTAAACTTCTAGTCGCACGCCAATTGCTTACAACAGGAGATGGATTTCGAACAACAAATCCACTCACCCAAATTTTCGATGACTCTTCATCCGTACTATTCATTCCAGTATTACCAATATGTGGCGCAGTCATGATTACAACTTGCTTGTGATACGAAGGATCGGTAAGGGTTTCCTGGTAACCAGTCATTCCAGTTGAAAATACTGCTTCCCCAAAAGTTTCGCCTTCGAGAGCCCAACTTTCTCCTTCAAAAATTGAACCATCATCAAGGACGAGGTAAGCCTTACTCAATTGCTTCCCCCATTCATTTTCGAAACAATTTGCCCATTCTTCAAAACAAGATCACCGTTGAGAAAGGTGTGGCGAACTTGTGCAGGCATTGTCATGCCGGCAAAAGGAGTGTTCTTGCTCTTTGAAGCGAGTGTATTACGGTCGACAATCCATGTCGCCGAAGTATCGATAATTGCGAGATTTGCGGGTGAGCCTTTCGCCACAATCTGACCGTGTTTGGCGTAACCTGCAATTTTTGCAGGCGCAATCGACATTCGCTCAACCAAGGTCTCCCAGCTCATTAGCTCGGTTTCAATCATCGCTTTGACTACGACCGATAGTGCAGTTTCAAGCCCAACCATTCCAAACGCTGCACTTTGCCATTCACAATCTTTATCTTCTGTTGGATGAGGAGCATGGTCTGTGCCAACAATATCGATCGTTCCATCGGCTAAGCCTTTTCGTAACGCCATAACATCTTTTTCAGTGCGAAGAGGTGGATTAACTTTGAAGACTGGATCGTAATTACTAACCAACTCATCAGTTAACAGAAGATGATGAGGGGTCACTTCAGCAGTAACGTTAATTCCGCGTGATTTCGCAAACCGTACTAAATCGACGCCACCCGCTGTTGTCAGATGACAAATATGAAGACGGCTTCCAACATGTTCTGCCAGAAGAATATCGCGTGCAATTATCGCTTCTTCTGCGACTGCTGGCCAGCCTGTTAAACCTAACTTCGAGGAAACTAGACCTTCATTCATTTGCGAACCTACAGTGAGAGCTGGTTCTTGGGCATGCTGCGCGATAATTCCGTTAAATGTTTTTACATATTCCAGAGCGCGACGCATCAAAAGCGGATCTGAAACGCATTTACCATCATCGCTAAATATTCTTACCTGTGCTTTTGAATTTGCCATTGCCCCAAGTTCAGCGAGTTTCTTACCCTCAAGTCCGGCAGTCACTGCGCCGATTGGGAATACATCGCATAGGCCAGCTTCTTGTCCAAGTCTAAATACTTGCTCTACTACTCCAGCAGTGTCAGCAACTGGAAAAGTATTTGCCATAGCTGAAATAGCAGTAAAGCCACCTTTAGCAGCAGCCGCGCTTCCAGTTGCTACGGTTTCTGAGTCTTCACGACCCGGTTCTCGCAAATGCGTATGTAGATCTACAAGTCCTGGAATGACTAGAGACTTTTGCGCATCAACGATCTCGCCAGCACTTATCTCTTTTCCAATATTTGCTATAACTCCATTAGCAATTTCAATGTCAACAATTGCATCATCCAACATGCGAGCGTTCTTAATTGTGTATTTCACTTAAGCACCGACCTCTCCGGTAAGCGCTGCGCCACCAAGTAATTGATATAACACTGCCATACGAACTAGAACACCATTTGAAACCTGCGCAAGAACTACTGATTTGTGTGAGTCAGCGCTCTCTGCAGAAATCTCCAAGCCACGATTCATCGGGCCTGGGTGCATCACGATTGTAGAATCCTTTAAAGAATTTAATCGCGCTAGATCAAGGCCATATCCCCGAGAATATTCGCGTTCGGATGGAAAAAATGAAGCAGCCATTCGCTCAGACTGAATTCGTAACATCATGACAACATCCGCATTCAATATTGCGCTATCCAAGTCGTAGCTCACATCGACATCCCAATCGGTAACTCCAACAGGTATCAAAGTAGGCGGAGCTACTAAAGTTATTTTGGCGCCCAATTTCGAAAGCAAGAGCACGTTACTTCTAGCTACTCGTGAGTGCAGGATGTCGCCAACTATCGCAACTTTGAGGCCATTGAAATTATCTTTTAAATCAGGAAATTTACTTCGTATTGTGTAGGCATCTAGCAGCGCCTGAGTTGGATGTTCGTGAGTTCCATCCCCAGCATTAATAACCGATGCACTGATCCAACCCGAATCAGCAAGCCTCTGTGCAGCTCCGGAAGCGCCATGTCGAATAACCACAGCATCGGCCCCCATGGCTTGCAGGGTTTGAGCCGTATCTTTTAGCGATTCGCCTTTGCTTACGCTTGAACCCTTAGCTGAAAAATTGATTACATCCGCAGACAATCTCTTTGCAGCAGACTCGAAAGAAATACGAGTACGAGTTGAATCCTCGAAGAAGAGATTTACAACGGTGCGACCGCGAAGAGTTGGCAACTTCTTCATCGGGCCATCAGAAATCTTTGAAAGTTCGCTGGCTGTATTTAGAATCTGTATTGCTTCACTTGCCGATAAATCATTTATTGATAGTAGGTGCTTCTCCATCATGCACCTGCCATTATTTCCACGCTATCGCTGCCATCTATTTCAGATAGATGGACTCGCACCGACTCGGTTGAAGAGGTTGGTATATTTTTGCCAACATAGTCAGCGCGTATCGGAAGCTCGCGGTGTCCTCTATCGACTAAAACTGCAAGCTGTACCGTTCTTGGCCTACCGATCTCACCAAGTGCATCTAACGCTGCTCGAATAGTTCGACCGCTGAAGAGAACGTCATCAACTAGAACTACATCTTTTCCTTCAATGCCGCCCATAGGGATATTTGTTGGAAGCAACGGTCTTGGAGGACGCAATCGAAGGTCATCTCTATGCAAAGTAATATCGAGAGTTCCTACTGGCACCGGGCCTGCTATTTCGCTTAGAAAATCAGCGATGCGTTCACCTAGAAAGGCGCCACGCGTTGGAATCCCAAGTAAAACTACGTTCTCTAAACCATGGTTGTGCTCAATAATTTCGTGAGCAATTCGCTTAAGTGCTCGGCCAATTTCGCCAGCATCCAGGACTGTAGCCATTTTTTCTCCTTCGCCGCCTCTCTGGACGGATCGTTAAAGGACTTTCTTGCCTCTCGGGCGGGGAAAAGATACCACCTGTGGATAGACAAATCCATCTGCGACTCTCGCTGCCTATCCTCACTACATGCTAAATATTCCAGAACGTTCAATTGAAGAAATCGCAGCTTCTATAAAGGCTGTAAGGAAAGCCAAGGGCCTAACACTTATGGAGGTCGAGATTAAATCAAATGGAATTTGGAAAGCCGTCGTTATCGGCTCTTATGAACGCTGCGATCGAGCGCTTTCGGTGAAGAAAGCAGTTTCACTCGCCAATTTCTACCAAGTCCCGCTGGAGCAACTTCTAGGTATAGCCAAGGTAGAAAGCTCTAGTCTGGGCGGCAAAATAACTTTAGATATTAGAGCGACAAGTAATCCCAACCCCTATCTTCCCGAACTTGAGGCAATCAGAAATTTTGCAACCTTGATTTGCGCCAGGAGGCGTGATTGGAATGGCGAGGTTTTATCCATAAGAAATAGTGACCTCGGAACCATCGGACTATTAATCAATAAGGATGAAAATGGGGCATATGAATTTCTTGCCGCTAATAGATTGTTATTAGTTAAGCGCTAAAGTGCAAATGATGGCTTTAAAATAACAATGCGACCGAGCACACCATTTATATATTTTGCTGAATCATCAGTTGAAAGTTCGGTCGCAATTTCAACAGCTTCCGAGATCGCAATCTGATCATCTAAACCTTCTAGCCACAGTATTTCTAGTAGTGCGATTCGCAAAATATTTCGATCTATAGCCGGCATTCGATCCATATCCCAACCTTGGGCATATGTCGTAATTAATTCATCAATTTTTAGGCGATGCTCTTCTACCCCATGCAGTAACTGCCCTACATAATCTCCTTGGGAAAGTTCTTCGGCTGGGCGAGATGCAAGTAAATCTAAAGCGCTAGCACCACGAATATCAGCTTCGTATAGAAAATCTAAAGCACGCTTGCGCGCCTTGCGGCGTGCGCTCACTAGTTTGCTCGACCTAGATAAGCTCCAGTGCGAGTATCAACCAAAACTTTCTCATCTTGTTTGATGAAGAGTGGAACTTGAACAGTGATCCCGGTCTCCAAAGTTGCTGGTTTGGTGCCACCAGATGAACGATCTCCTTGCAATCCAGGTTCGGTATAAGTAATCGTAAGCTCTACCGATGCAGGAAGGTCTATATAAAGTGGATTACCCTCGTGAATTGCAACGTTGGCCTCGCAATTTTCCAACATGTAATCGGCGCTATCTCCAACAATTGCGGCGCTGATATTCATCTGGTCGAAAGTTTTTTGATCCATAAAAACAAAGTCATCGCCATCTCGATAAAGGAAAGTCATGTCGCGCTTTTCAAGAACTGCGACGTCGACCTTTACTCCGGCATTAAGAGTGCGATCGATAACTTTGCCAGTTGTAACTGACTTCAGCTTGGTTCTAACGAATGCTGGTCCCTTACCTGGTTTCACATGTTGAAACTCAACGACGTTCCACAATTGACCTTCAATATCTAGAGTCATGCCATTTTTGAGATCATTTGTTGTTGCCATAATCAAAGTTCCATTTCAAGAAAAAGCTAACCTGCGATTTGCGGCCGCCGTAAGTGGCCAAGAATACCCTAGAAAAATCCGAGTTACTTAGCAGCCTTCATTAAATCGCTGATGGCAATTAGCGCCAACCGATATGAATTTGGACCAAAACCAGCGATAGTCCCATCCGCAACACCAGAGATTACTGAGGTATGACGGAATTCTTCACGAGACATTGGGTTAGATAAGTGCACTTCAATTAGCGGTCCGGTGACCATGTCGGCCGCATCTCTAATCGCATATGAGTAATGCGTGAAAGCTGCTGGATTGATAATGACAGGAAGGTTCTTATCTGCTGCTTCATGCAACCACGAAATTATTTCTACTTCGCTATCGCTCTGCCTAACATCACAAGTTAGAGCCAATTCTTCCCCACTTTTGATGATGAAATTCGTTAGACCTGCAAAATCTATATCTCCATAAATCTTTGAATCTCGAAGATCTAGTCGCCCCAAATTAGGACCATTGAGAACTAATATTTTCATGAAGAAATTCTCTCATAAGCCTGCTTTAGTTGGTCGGATGTTACTGACTCTAACCAGATAACTTTTCCAATTTGCGATAACCCAATAAATCTGAGCTTTGAGCCTCTGCTCTTCTTGTCACCGGCCATCAATTCCACAAGTCGGACAAACTCCCCTTGCTTGTAAGTAATAGGTAGATTGAAAGATGCTAATAGCTCACGATGTTTGGTCACAATCTCAGTCGCCAAATTTCCAGTGATATTGCTCAATTCGGCGGCGAACACTAAACCAATCGCAACCGCTTCACCATGGCGCAAGTTGTACTCTTCATTCTTTTCAATTGCATGTCCGAGAGTGTGTCCATAATTAAGGGCTTCTCGCAGTTTGCTCTCTTTGAAATCTGCGCTAACTACTTCAGCTTTTACCTTCACTCCCCGCCAAATCAACTCTGCAATATTGGATTTCGCATCTTGAGCTAAATCTAAAATTTTCGAATCCGAGATAAAGCCAGCCTTCAATACCTCTGCCATGCCAGCATTGATATCTCGCTCACTTAGTGACGTTAAGAATTCTAAATCAATATATACACCCTTTGGTGAATGGAAAGCTCCAATCAAATTTTTACCATGTCCGCTATTGATTCCAGTTTTGCCGCCAATTGCTGCATCAACCATTCCAGCCAATGAAGTTGGTATTGCATACCAATTAATACCGCGCAACCAAGATGCGGCAGCGAATCCAGCTAAGTCAGTTGTGGATCCACCACCGATTCCCACGATGCAATCACTTCTTGTTAATCCGAAATTCCCGCATTCAAGCCAGACTTTAGCCAAGAATTCTTGGCTCTTTGCGGCTTCACCTTCAGGGGTAGCTAAGAATTGCACGTTCTCTAACTTCATCTTCGAAATTTCAAAGAGGCTATAGAGGGATTGCGGGATTAGGGCTAATACCTTCTCGTAAGAATCCGAAATCTTTGCTAATTCACTTCTCCAGTCATCAACAAAAAATATCTCGTATTCATGTTCGGCACTGATCTTTATCGACTCCATTACTTCGCTCCAATCGAGCTAGCAATTTCTTGTGCAACTTCCGCAGGCTTGCGATTATCAGTTGCAACTTTAAAGGTTGCAAGCGATTCATAAATTGGCCGACGTTTTTCCATCAGTGACATCCATTGTTGTCTTGGGTTGAGCGCAAGCAGTGGACGTTCTTTATTAAAACCAACACGAGGAGCAGCTTGGGAAATAGATACTTCTAAATAAGCAATCGGAATCGAACTTTTGCTTAAGTAATCTGCCACTTCATTATCAAGAATAGAACCGCCACCAAGTGCTACAACTCCAGAAGCCGTAGTAAGCGCAGCTAAGACAACTTCTCGCTCTAACGCACGGAACGCTGGTTCACCATCTTCTGTAAAAATTTCTGCAATCTTCTTTCCTGACTTCTTTTCTATCTCTAAATCAGTATCTAGAATTTCACATTCAAGAATCTTTGCTAACTGCCTGCCAACTGAAGATTTTCCCGCTCCTGGCGGGCCAATTAGAACCGCCCTTGGCATTAGACGATTTCCAGATTTTCGATAAATGCTTTGTAGTTTCGAGTTACCTGAGCAACGCTATCTCCGCCGAATTTTTCTAAAACTGCATCAGCAAGAACTAGAGCGACCATAGCTTCAGCAACAATTCCGGCAGCTGGTACAGCGCAAACATCAGATCTCTGATTGATTGCTTTCGCAGCGGCGCCAGTGGCTGTGTCGATTGTGTCGAGCGCTTTCGGCACGGTAGATATTGGTTTCATCGCTGCTCTTACACGCAGGATTTCACCGTTAGTCATACCACCTTCAGTTCCACCTGCTCGATCTGTTCGGCGAACAATTTTTCCTGAAGCATCTTTTTCTATTTCGTCGTGGGCTTTCGATCCGCGACGCTTTGCTGATTCAAATCCGTCGCCAATTTCTACGCCTTTAATAGCTTGAATTCCCATTAGTGCGCCAGCAAGTTTCGAGTCCAAGCGACGATCCCAATGTGCATGAGATCCAAGCCCTACTGGAACTCCGAATGCCAATACTTCTACTACCCCACCTAAAGTATCGCCATCCTTATGTGCAGCCTCAATCTCTGCAACCATTGCTTCGCTTAGTTTTTTGTCAGCTGCGCGAACTGGATCAGAATCGATTGCAGCTTTCTCTTCAAATTGAGGCAATTTGTAATCAACGCCAGCAGTGGCGCTGCCGATCGAAAGAACATGGCTCATGATTTTAATTCCAACACTTTGTTCTAAAAATGCGCGAGCTATTGCTCCGAGTGCAACTCTGGCTGCGGTTTCTCGAGCGCTTGCACGTTCCAAAATAGGCCTTGCATCGTCAAAGTCATATTTCTGCATTCCAACTAAATCAGCATGCCCAGGTCGCGGTCTAGTTAGTGGTGCATTGCGCGCCAATTCGCTTAATTCTTTCTTATCAACGATTCCAGGAGACATAACCTTCTCCCACTTTGGCCATTCAGAGTTGGCAATTTGAAGTGAAATCGGTCCACCTTGTGATTCACCATGTCGTACGCCACCAAGAATGGAGACCAGATCGGCTTCAAAATTTTGTCTAGCACCACGTCCAAAGCCAAGACGGCGGCGAGAGAGATCTGCATCAATCATCTCTTTCGTTATTTCAATATGCGCTGGCATGCCCTCGAGGATTGCAGTAAGTGCAGGTCCGTGCGATTCGCCAGCCGTTAACCATCGAATCACGGGCTATCTCCTCAATAAATTTGGCGCAACAACCGCGCTTAGTTACATAGCCTATTGTGGCAGAAAACCATCTTGACTCGCACACTATTTGCGCTAAATGGCCGGTAAAAAACCGAGAAAAATAAAAGGGGCGAAAGCAATTCTTTGAAGGCGCCCCTTTCCCCGAAAAATAAGAAGAACGCCATAGATGCCGCCCAATATCCAGGAGTAAGCAAAATAGGTAAACCAGCTCTGTATATCACAACACCATATTGCTAGAACTAAATAGAGCTTTAGATCACCGGAACCGATCTTGTTGCCAAAAATTGATACCACTAGAAGAGCTATTGGAAGAAGAGCTGCCGCAATTGCGAAACCTTGAAAATGGCCTGAAAATATATTGAGTGCTGCGCTTAGGGCGAGAAATTTTACTAGTTCACGATTACGAATAAGGTGAGATTTGCAGTCGTAAATTGAAATCGTAATTGCAAAATAAAGATAGAGAGCTATCTCTAGGCTTCGCAACACATTTGCAAGGGTATTGCTTTCTAACAGTCTTAATTATCTCGATGTGGATAAGGCTAAAGCTCGGAAATCTCTGCAAGAAGTGCGCTTCGCATTTCATCAAAGTTGATAGATGAGCCTGAGAAAAGTTCGATCTGATAGAGGGCTTGTTCTACTAACAACTCTTTACCGGTTATAACTGAGCAATTTAATTCTGAGAATTTCATGGCTAATTTAGTTGGTGCTGGTTTGTAAAGTGCTTCAACTAGGGATCCAGAAAGCTTAGCAATTGAGTCAACGTAAGGATCGAAAGCGCCGGCAGGGGTTGTTTGAACGACTAAATCATAGCCATCTAGCGGCGCGTTCATCTCAAGGAAATTTATCCTTACATGCGGAGCAGAATTCGACATAGCGCTTTTTCTTGATTCATTACGTATCAATACATCTGCCACACCAATTCGACTATCAAGTGAACCCAGAGCCGCTCTTGCAGTTCCACCAGCTCCGATGATTGCGACTTTTGAATCTTTCGAAACTTTAAGTAGTTTCTTAAAGGCTAGGTAATCTGTCGAAGTTCCACACCATTTCGAATCAGAACGATAGATAGTATTTACCGAATTAATTCGAGTTGCATCTTGATCTATATTTTCGATCAATCCAAAAGCAGACTCCTTTAGTGGCATTGTTAATGAAAATCCATTCCAATCACCTATTGAATGCGCCGCTAAGAATTCCGTGAATTCATTCTGACCTACTTCAAAGGCTTCGTATTCTCCTTCAAGGCCAAGAATTTCTAAAGCTTTACGATGAATTCGTGGCGAAAGTGAATGTGAAATCGGTGAACCCGCGACCCCTGCTCTAATCATCTAAATTTCCCCGCCGCTACATTTTCATTGAATTGCGTATTCCATTTTGAGAATTCCGCGAAATCTTTGGTGAATCTGGTATCTCCAGGGGCAACTGTAATGAAATAGAGCCAATCCCCGCTCGCCGGGTTGAGACTCGCCTTAATTGCATCGTTGCCTGGATTCGATATTGGTGTTGGTGGTAGGCCTACTCGTTTATAGGTGTTGTATGGCGAGTTAATTTGAGTTGCCTTATTAGAGAGAGTTATCTTTCCGCGCAAATTAGCGGCATATTGCACGGTTGAATTCAATTGAAGAGCCATTCCAATCTTTAATCTGTTGTAAATAACTCGAGCCACCTTTGAAAAATTACTTGGATCTCCCTCGATCTGCACCATGGATGCGACCGTTAGAACTTGATATGGCGAATATTTGTCATACCCTTTATTCAATCCGTTGCCCTGACTTTCCACTCTCGCTTTTCTCACCATTGAAGATAAGGCGATAGCGAGTGGAGTTTGCGCCTCGAACGAATAATGCGCTGGGAAAAGAGATCCCTCTAAAGACTTAGTAGATTTTGGATAAAGTGCTTCAACGCTTCTGAAATCTATATTGCTCTTAGAAATATGATCATTCTTCTTAAGTGTTTGCAGAACGTCACTAAATGTCGAGCCCTCTAGAACGACAACCAAATTATTTAGCCGCTTCGAGTCCAGAAGTTGGGTAATAGCCTCTTTAACTGGAATATGTGTGTTTATCTGATGCGAACCCGGGCTAATACCTGCTGCCTTCGGATTTGAATTGAATTCCTCGATGAATGCTTTCGCACTCTTGATAACTCCAAGTTTCTCCAAATTCGCACCGATTGAACTACCTAATTCACCATCAGAAATCCGAAATTCAATCTCACTGCCTGCCGCGCTCTTAGGAAAATCATTAGATGGCTGTAATTTGAAAAACCCGAAAAGTGCAATTGCTAAAACAAGAGTTACGACAGCGCTCTTCTTCTGATATTTCATGGATGAAATCTATTCAATGGCTGCCCTTGAATTCGTTCTTGATTTAGCGCCGACTCCAAAATAGCTGCTGCGGCTACTGAATCAACTTCACTGCGTGCAGATTTCGAATTGTGACCAGCCTCCCGCAAAGAGCGATTTGCTGAAACAGTAGTCATCCGCTCGTCAATGAAATAGATAGGAGCTGTTGTTAAATTGGAAATTTCCCTGGCAAACCCCGAGACACTCTCGCTCTTTGCGCTTTCATTACCTGAAAGATGAAGTGGGAAACCAATTGCAATATAGATTGGATCGTAAACCGACAGTAATTCTGCGATCTTCTCGTTAACTTCTCCTGAAATATTTGGCAAGAAATCCAAAGGGGAAGCAAGTAGCCCTGATTGATCGGATACTGCGACACCAATTCGGACATCCCCGAAATCAAAACCGATTCGTCTGCCCGGCTTCATTTAATTACCTGCAGTTTGACCTATTGATTTAATTATAAAATTGATCGCATCACCAATTAGCGCATGATTTGCTCCGCCACCTTGTGCGAAGTCATCCTTGCCACCTCCGCCACCACCAAGAATTTCGGAGCCAGCTTTTACTAACGCACCTGCTTTAACTCCCTTAGAAATCGCAGCTGGACTCGAAGCAACAACGATTGTTGATCGTTCTGTCCCAGCAGATGCCAGTACTACGACACCATCACTTAATCGATTACGTAAATCGAGGGCAATCGTTCGAAGATCATCACCAGAAATACCAGCTTGTAGTTCTGCGCCAAGAATTTCTAGTGAGCCAATCTTTGTTGTGCTCTTTAGCAAAGCGGTCGCGCTTTGGAGAATTTGTGCTGTCTTAAAACCTGCAAGTTCTTTTTCGGCTCCCTTTAGCTTCTCAATTAAATCAGAGACTCTTGATGGCAATTCTTCAACTCTGGCGCCCTTAATAATCTGCGTAAGCGAATTTAGAAGAACGTGCTCTTTTGCCAAGAAACCATATGCATCTCGCCCGACCAGAGCTTCGACTCTACGGACACCAGCGCCAATAGATGATTCGGAAAGCAACTTAATAACACCCAATTCGCCGGAAGATTTAACGTGCGTTCCCCCGCACAATTCGTGTGCCCAATCGCCAACACTTACAACTCGAACTTGGTCGCCATACTTTTCCCCAAATAACGCCATCGCACCCATAGCTTTAGCCTCAGGTTGAGTCATTACTTTTGCCGTAACAGCTAAATTATCGAGGAGAAGTGCGTTTACGCGGCCTTCGACTTCTTCAAGCACGCCCACTGGCACAGCACCAGTTGCTGGGAAATCAAAACGGAAACGACCAGGAGAATTTTCAGAACCGGCTTGTGTTGCAGTTTCGCCAAGAATTTCACGAAATGCTTTATGCACCATATGTGTTGCGGTATGAGCCCTGGAAATCGCTAAGCGACGTTCGATATCGATTGTTGCAAGCGCTGAACTCTTCAAATCAACGGAACCAGAAATTACTTGCCCGCGGTGGATAAAGAGACCAGGTACTGGCGTTTGAACATCATCAATTTCAACTATTGCGCCATTTGAAAGTGTGATCAGGCCACCATCAGGTAGTTGACCGCCGCCCTCGGCATAAAACGGTGTGCGATCCAAAATAATTTCTACATCACTATTTACATCGGCTTCATTGACGCTCTTGCCGTCGATCATAATTGCTGAAATTTTTGCTTCACTGCTCGTTTCAGCATATCCAGTAAAAGAAGTAGCGCCTTTGGAATCTAGAATCTTGCGATATTCACTGACATCCGTGTGGCCTGTCTTTTTTGCACGAGCATCGGCTTTAGCGCGATCTTTCTGCTCTTTCATAAGACGTCTAAAACCATCTTCATCAACCGAAAGACCTTGCTCTGACGCCATTTCTAGCGTTAGGTCAAAGGGAAAACCATATGTGTCATGAAGTTTGAAAACAGTATCGCCATCCAATTTTGTTGAATTCGATTTTTTAACACCACCGGCTGCGATATCAAATATCTGAGTTCCACTTTTTAGTGTTGAGAGAAATGATTCTTCTTCATTAACGCTTACAGCAGTTATCCGTTCGCGACCTTCAACAAGTTCTGGATACTGAGGTCCCATTGCGCCAATAGCAGCATTTACTAATTCACGAGAAGTTGGATCGCCCGCTCCAAGAATTCGCATATTTCTTATGGTTCTGCGCATCATTCGCCGCAAAACATAGCCACGACCCTCGTTGCCGGGTAAGACGCCATCGCCAATTAACATCATCGAAGTGCGAGCATGGTCAGCGATAACTCGGAGCGCTACATCGCTCTTTTCACTTGCGCCGTATTTAACTCCCGTAAGTTCGCAAGCAGTATTTAGAATCTGCATCGTCGTATCAATTTCATAAATATTTTCAACGCCTTGCAAGAGCGCAGCCATTCGCTCTAAACCTAAGCCAGTATCAATACTCTTTGCTGGAAGTTCACCCAAAATAGGATAATCATCTTTTCCAGCACCAGCTCCACGTTCATTCTGCATGAAAACTAAATTCCAAACTTCTAAATATCGGTCCTCATCTGCAACCGGACCACCATCGCGGCCATATTGCGGACCACGGTCGTAATAAATTTCAGAGCATGGTCCACATGGACCAGGAACACCCATTGACCAGAAATTATCTTCCATGCCTCTGCGCTGGATCCGTTCTTTAGGAACACCGATTTTTTTATGCCAAATATCTGCAGCTTCATCGTCATTCTGGAAAACAGTTACCCAAAGTTTCTCTTCTGGAAAACCATATCCGCCCTGCGCGATTGGTTTAGTTAGAAGTTCCCAAGCAAGTGCTATTGCTCCCTCTTTGAAATAATCTCCGAAAGAGAAATTTCCACACATCTGAAAGAACGAGGCGTGACGAGTAGTTTTACCAACTTCATCAATATCCAAAGTTCGAACACATTTTTGAACTGAAGTAGCCCTTGGATATGGCGGCGTAACTTCCCCTAAGAAAAATGGCTTAAATGGAACCATTCCCGCATTTACAAGCAGAAGGTTTGGATCGTCAGCAATTAGCGACGCTGATGGAACAACAGTATGTTTAAGGCCTTGGCTATTTCCTGATTCGAAAAAATTAAGCCAACGCGATCTGATTTCTGCAGAATTCACGCGACTACTCGAACTCCTCGTCAGCGACTTTACGCTTCGACTTACTAGCCTTCTTCGCTTTAATATCGCTCTGCTTTTTGAGCTTTGATACAGCGAGCAACGCTCCAGCAGCGTTCATGGCCATCTTGTTCTTATCTAAGAAGCCTTCGGTTGAATCCGAAATTTTAGTTGTTAAACCCTCGACGGTCTTTGTAACTTTGTTGATGCTCTGCAGCGGACCATTAATCAATTCAACAGTCAAAGTTACTTCTTCAAGAAGTGGCGTCACTTCAGCAGTTAAATCGGTAATTGCGGCACCAGCTTGATCAACCAATCTGCCTACTCGAACAACTGCATATCCGATGGCCACGGCAATAACCAATAGCGATAGCGCTGCAATTATTGTTGCGATTCCACCTGGACCCATATCTAAAGCCTACCTGATGTCACGCTTGCGGGGCTTCAAATACTGGAATAGAAACCTCTGGTCGTTCGTGCTTTTTATGAGCGACCACAGCGGCCTGATGATATTTCCATATGGCATCAAGATTCTCCTGCTTCAAATACGGACGCCCATCAACCAATGGACCAGTGTTCCCATTCATTACCGCGATTACATCGTCTCCTGAAATGGTCTTGTGTGTTTCCAATGCATGCGCGAGTGATAGGACCTTAAATTTATTCTCTTGCAGTATTTCTTCAGCGCGCGCAAGTAGTGAAGTCAAATTGTTTTCAATGCGATCGCCAAGAGCCATGCGCAAATCTTTCGCGCCATCTTCCTTGCCACGATTGCCACCAGGGGCTCCAACTTCATTACGACGATTCGATGCATGTGAAGAGATGGTGGATCCCATTCCCCAATGACCTTCCATAAAACTAGCAATTGTTGTCGCACTTTCAAGGTCACCAGAGACTCCGGAAGAGTTATCACCATCAAAGAACATTCGTTCGCCAGCAAGGGATGCAATTGAAACCAAAATGTCTGCTTCATATTCAGTTCGCCATCTTGTGAACTGATCATCAGGTGGAATGCTTGCAACCATACCTAAGTAGTCAGATCCCTTCTCGATTGTTGCCAAATCAATTGCCATGTGTTGGCGAACTAGATATGCCATCACACCATGACAGGCCTCGTGAACCGCTACCGCATGTCGCTCTCGTTCAATATATTCAACATCCTCGGCTGGACCTAAATCCTTTAATTGCTTTGCTTTTATAACATCGGTCCAAGTTATTGATGTGCGGCCATTTCTAATTGCCATAATAAGTGCTTCGTTAATGGTGTCCTTGATAATTGCACCTGTTGCATATGGCGTAATTGTTGCTAACTTATCAATCTCTTCCGTAGTAAGCGAGTGCGAAACTTTTGCCAAATAACCTTCATAAGTTCTAATGCGACCTGCTTTGCTTGGATATCCAACTCTATACATTCGATCAATTCGGCCTGGGCGAAGTAGTGCTTCATCCAAAGCTTCTGGCATATTCGTAGCCATAACAACAAGAATTCGATACTTAGGTGGATTCTTCGGACGCATACCAAGAGCGCGACGAACTATTCGGTTTATAAAGCCACGAGGTTTCTTTAGGCCAGATAGCTCAGTTAGCAGAGCTTGTAGCGTTCCCATTCCACCACCGCCACCTCCTCCACCTCCTCCAACAACAAATTTCGAACTCAACTTGTTGCTTGAAATTGCGCTTGCAGTGACTAGAGATTTTCCTGGATCAGATAAGTAATTTCCGCCGTTACATGGTGTTGCAAATATTGAATTTTCTAAATGGCTCTTAAACATGCTTGGTGTGCTAATTCCACGATTTCCAAGAGAATCTGCTTCATCAAAGAAAACGACTACCCCGCCATAGCGCAGAGCTAGTTTGCGCAACTTACGAAAAAGAGATTTAACTTTCAAGACTCCAACGCCCATAAACATATTGGTAAATGCACCTGGATCGACAAAAACGAAAGGCTTTCCGGTTTCACCAGCCATCGATTCAGCCATCAGTGTTTTGCCGGTGCCTGGAGGTCCCCAGAGCAGAATTCCGCCAGGAACATAACCACCGTGTTTTTCAATTAGTTCAGGTGATTCTAAAAAGAGAAGATTTTCGCGAATGCGATTTAAAACGTGGTCTTGGCCCCAGACATCGGAGAATCTAGTCCGAATATCATCTGGAAAATAAGTGTCCATTCCACCACGACTTAGGAACCAAAAAATTGCTGCGAACTGAATTACTACAAAGAAAACTGCAAATAGCAGTTGTCCCAACATCGGCAGCGCTGACCATAAAGCTTTTGGTGCAAAGAAGAGTGCGCGCACAGGAGTCTCTTTATAGATAGCCCCTAGGACGACTGAAAGCAGTGCGACGAAGAGCAACCATTTGATTACTCGACCTAATCGGTAGCGATTCCAATCACTTAACTTATGAAGAAGACGATCAATAAATGAGAAGTAACGTAACCAAATTCCATGATACGGAGCCAATAATTCAGAGAGAAGAAAATGCAATTGGCGGACCACTTCTACACCAGCAAGTATCAACAGCCAACTTCTATCGGAGGCTGTTCTAGTAAGTGCGTCAGAGAAAGAGAGCAGCGGGTTGTCTGCCATGCTGGCCCAAGCTAAAACAAAAAATACGATCGCAAATAAAATTAAAAACTTCGTGCGATCATAAAAAGTTAGGTGGATACGCGTCTTGCGATCGGTATCTCTAGGTCTGCTTTGCTCACTCATTTGTTGCCTCTCACTGTGAATGAATCACCGATTGCCTGAAGAACTTTGGCATGCTTTTTGAAATAATTAGTAGGAGCTCGCACAATCAAGATATATATTCTTGAGCGATCATCAGAAACTAACGAGGTCTGGTCAACAGTTTCCGAAATTCCATTTGGGTCTGCGAATGTGAAAATCGTGCGCACTCCCCTGGCGATCTTCTCAACTCTTTCATAGTCGTCGTGTAAGACGAATTTCGAATTGGCCTTTGTAGGATCCGACAACCATGTGCTGAGCGGAAGAATCAGATCGCGAAGTGCATTATAAGAAATTGAATTCATGTCGTCATAGTTCAAATCTCGGACTCGAACATAAACTACGGCGCCATCGGGCGAACTCAGATTCAAAGCCGAAGCTGGAGTTGTCTTAATTGAAGTTGTATAAGCCTCTTGCCAAATTACGTTAGCTAATCTTTCAGCTGCGCCTGGCGCAGTTGACTTGGACTCTGCTTTCCCTAGATCAGCGCTTGAAATTTTGTGCCAGCCATTTGGAATAGCAACATAAACGCCACTCGATTTATCGGCGGCGTAAATTTGAGATTGCGAACAACTAGTTAAAACAAATAACGAGCATGCCAGAAGCGATGCAATTGCAAAGCGTTTTGGCAGAGCGCGCATTAATCCTGAGGTTTCTTCTCTGGAACAAAATCGACACCAGCTTCTTTGCGCTGCGGCGCCGTAATGGGGGTTGGAGCTCCGGTGAGATGATCGCCACCACTTGCGGTTTTAGGGAATGCAATTACTTCACGAATTGATTCTGCTCCGGCAAGAAGTGCACAAAGTCGATCAAGTCCGAGTGCAATTCCACCGTGTGGTGGTGGACCATAATTAAATGCTTCGAGTAGGAAACCAAACTTACTTTCTGCTTCAGCTTTTGACAGACCAATCGTGTCGAAGACGCGAGCTTGCATCTTTCGATCATGAATACGAATCGATCCGCCACCAATTTCATTTCCATTCAAAACTATGTCATAAGCATAAGCAAGCGCGTTTGCAGGATCTTTATCAAATGACTCCGCAAACTCGGGTTTAGGTCCTGTAAATGGATGGTGAACCGCAGTCCATCCGCTATTTGAATCAGAACTATCAATCTGCTCAAACATAGGTGCATCTACAATCCAGAGGAAATTCCAAGCTTTCTCATCAATTAGATTGCAACGCTTTCCAATTTCTAAACGCACTGCGCCAAGAAGATTAAGTGATGAAATGCGATCACCAGCTGCGAAGAAGATTGCATCTCCGGGCTTTGCCCCCACGTGAGTTGCGATGCTATTCGCTTCTTTCTCGGATAAATTCTTGGCTACTGGTCCACCTAGCGTGCCATCGGCTGCGACAAGTATGTAGGCCAATCCTTTAGCACCCCGTGCCTTAGCCCACTCTTGCCAAGCATCTAACTCGCGCCTTGGTGAATCTGCGCCACCAGGCATTACGACTGCGCCAACATAATCCGCTTGGAAAACTCTAAAAGTCGTATCTGCATAAAACTCTGTGCAATCAACTAGTTCATTTGCAAAACGCAGATCTGGCTTATCTGAACCGTATCGGCGCATCGCCTCCCAATAAGTCATACGTGGAATCGGTAGTGAGATCTTGTAATCTGCTACTTTTTCAAAGACTCTTGAGAGAATTCGTTCTGCTACATGAAGAATGTCTTCTTGGTCCACAAAAGACATTTCAATATCTAATTGTGTGAATTCTGGCTGACGATCTGCGCGGAAATCTTCATCTCTAAAACATCGCGCAATTTGGTAATAACGTTCCATACCTGCAACCATCAATAATTGCTTGAACAACTGTGGTGATTGAGGGAGCGCATACCAGCTGCCAGGTTGAAGGCGAACCGGCACTAAGAAATCGCGAGCTCCTTCTGGTGTAGACCTAGTTAGGTAAGGTGTTTCAATTTCTAAGAAATCTTCTTCATCCATAACTGAACGGATTACTGAAGTCACTTTTGAACGGAGTCTAAGATTTTTTGCCGGTCCTTCACGACGTAAATCTAAATAACGATACTTAAGGCGAACTTCTTCGCTAATTGTATTCAAGTCTCCACTATCAACCGGAAAAGGGAGTGGCGCTGCTTCGCTGAGAACTTGAAGTTCCTCGCAGACAACTTCAATTTCACCTGTTGGAATATTTGAATTCTCATTACCAGCAGGGCGAATGCGAACAATTCCCGTGATAAGTACACACCATTCAGCACGCAAAGAGCCGGCCAAAGATTCGTCATTGATTACAACTTGCGCCGCGCCTGATGAGTCACGTAAATCTATGAATGCAACTCCACCATGATCGCGTCGTCTTGCAACCCAGCCCGCAAGTACTACCTTCGAACCAACATCGCTCTTACGCAATGATCCTGCAGTGTGCGTTCTAATCATCTTTAATTGGCTCCGATAGTTTCTTAGTTAGCTTTGATTTCATCACTCAAGGCCGAGATTCTAACTTCTTTTGAAGTGCCTGTTTTCATCTCTTTAAGCGCGACTTTCCCAGTCTCAATCTCATCGCTCCCAATGACCACACTAAATCTGGCACCACTCTTATCAGCAGACTTCATCGCACCTTTGAGGGCACGATCTCCATATGCCATGTCGCACTTAATTCCCTTGTTTCGTAGCTCATTTACAAGCCCCGCAACAAAATTTTTCTCGGCACTTGATAGTGCGACAACGAAAAGTTCAAGTTCAGATTTAACTTCAGTCGAATCAAATATTCCCTCTGCTTCGCAAGCAAGCAAAATTCGATCAACACCTAACCCAAAACCAATTCCAGATAAGTCATTGCCGCCGAGTTCGGCCATTAAGCCGTCATACCGTCCGCCGCCACCAATGCCTGATTGCGCACCTAATTTGTCGCTCACGAATTCAAATGTGGTTCCGGTGTAGTAATCCAATCCACGAACCATTCTTGGATTTATGGTGAAAGCAATTCCAGCGCCAGTTAAAAGTTCTTGGACCTTTGCAAAATTAGCTGCGCTCTCCTCTGACAAATAATCCAGCAACAGCGGAGCCTTCTCCATTACCCTTTGAATCTCAACCCGCTTGTCATCAAAAAGTCGAAGCGGATTAATTGCGGCCCGTGCTCGCGTAGCTTCATCTAAATCCAAAGTGTCCAAGAAAATTTGTAAATCTTTGCGATGACTAGCGCGACTCTTGCTATCTCCGAGTGAAGTTATATCTAAGCGATAAGACTTTAGGCCCAAAGCTTTAAATGCTCTATCGGCGACAGCGATAACCTCGAAATCAATTTCAGGATCATTTAGTCCAATAGCTTCAATGCCAACTTGGTAAAACTGGCGATATCTTCCAGCTTGTGGGCGCTCAGCTCTAAAGAAAGCTCCCGAATACCAAACTTTTATTGGAAGCGTTAGCTTGTCTAAGTTATGTTCGATGACGCTTCGCATAACGCCTGCAGTGCCCTCGGGTCGCAAAGTTATTGAGCGACCACCTCGATCTTCAAAGGTGTACATCTCTTTAGAAACTACATCCGTTGATTCGCCAACACCTCGTTTAAACAATTCAGTATCTTCGAAAGCTGGCAATTCCATTAACTGATATCCAGAAACTTTTGCAGCACTAATTAAAGTTTCACGAACAAATTCAAAATATTGAGACCGCGGTGGAAAATATTCGCTCACGCCTTTAGGGGCGGATAGTTCGCGCATTACTCCCCCCGTTCCGGTTTCGATTGCAAGAAATGCTCTTGCAAATATGGATTAGCTTTTCGCTCGCGCCCAATTGTAGTTTGTGGGCCATGGCCTGGAAGCACAATTAATTCATCATCAAGTGGCAAGATTTTGGAAATAAGGGAATTTCGCATTGCCACAGCGCTGCCTGTGGGTAAATCTGTCCGCCCAATGGCGCCAGCGAATAAAACATCACCCGAAATCAAAAACTCATCATTAACTTTAAAAATAGCCGACCCAGCAGTGTGCCCTGGGGCGTGGGAAACTTCGATGTCAAAGCCGGCGATTGCAAACCGTTCGCCATCAATTAATTCGCGAACAATCTTTGGCTCTTCAAACTTAGTTACACCAAAGGCGGCCATAATTTGTGAGCTCTCACCGCCAGGCGTCAGAGCCCTATATGGATCAGCTAAAAGTTTGCGATCGGTCGAGTGGATGAGAGCTGGAATTTCATATTCATTAGCAAATGGTTGAACCGAGAAAGTGTGATCAAGATGCCCATGTGTAACGAGTACCGCAATGGGCTTTAAATTAAATTTATTTACTACGCTCTTAATTTGCGAAACTAGATTTGGATTAGCCATTCCTGGATCGACAATGAAACATTCGGAGTTCTTGGATGGCGCAAAAATCCAACAGTTGGTGGCGAAATACGGGGCGGCTATAACTTCAAGAATCATTTCCTCACCCCTTCTCCTCACGCGTAAATGCGATGCAATCGCCTGCGCCTTGCCCAAATTCTTAGCTATTTCTGACCTGACTTTTGCCAACTCAACGGTTAAGGGTATCTTTAGCCAACACGCATAACTAATTACCACCACCACAAATTTCAGAATTTATGGCTGGTACTAATTAGAAATAACGAACGGTCCGCAACAATGCGAACCCAACGCGCAACGAAAGCGAGAAAATGATGGATATCAAACCAACCGAAGTAGCAGCCGCAGTAACAACCGGTGAATCAAATCTAAGCGCCGCATCTGCCCTAATCGGAGATCCATCCAAATTTGGTCGAGTTGCTCCCGATGGAACTGTTTATGTCTTAACACCATCTGGCGAGAAAGCGGTTGGTTCATACCCAGGTAAAACTCCCGAAGAAGCTCTTGCTTATTTCGTTCGTAAATTTGAGGCAGTTGCCTCTGAAGTTGCACTATTAGCCGCGCGCATTAAGAGCGGTGCGATGGTGCCTTCTGACGCCGCTGAAGCTGTAATTAAATTACGAGAAACTGTTGCAAACCTAAATGGAGTTGGCGACTTGGCAACTCTCGCTGCATCTGTGGATCAAATTCCAAATTTAATTGAAGATCATCGCGCCGCCTACCAAGAGCGCAAAGATATTGAATCGGCCGTTCGTGAAGCGAAACGTGCCGCAGCACTTCTGGTTAAGGAAAAATTAGTAGTTGAAGCTGAGTCGTTAGCGCTATCTGAAAGTTGGAAGGCTACAAGCGAACGCTTAAAGGTTCTGCTAGATGAATGGAAAGCTGCTCCTAGACTAGATAAAACTACAGATACTGAACTTTGGAAGCGTTTCTCATCATCTCGCAACAAATTTGATAAGCGCCGCCGTACCCACTTTGCAGCACTTGAATCTGTTCAACATGATGTAGCCGCTAAGAAGGAAGAGATCGTTAAGCAAGCAGAAGCGCTCGCAACTTCTAAAGAATGGCTACCAACTGCCCACAAATTTAAAGAACTTATGGATTCGTGGAAAGCATCTGGCCGAGGTAAAGCAAGCGTTGATGCCAAACTTTGGGGCCGCTTTAAGGCTGCGCAAGATCAATTCTTTAAAGCTAAGAACGCTGATCTAGATAAGCGCCAGGTAACAATGGCTGCAAACTTAGCTAAGCGCGAAGAGCTAATCGTTAAATTTGAAGAGCTTCTTCCAATCTCAGATGTGAACACAGCTCGCAAGAATTTCCGCGCACTAATGGAACAATGGCAAAAGATCGGCATGACAGAACGAAGCAAACGCGCTGCTTTAGATACTCGACTCGCTAGAGTTGAAGATGAAATCCAAGTTCTTGTAGAAGAACAGAATCGTCGCACCGACCCAACTGCTATCGCTCGTGCTAATAACGTAGTCCAAGGTTTGATTGATGCAATCGCAGGATATGAAGCAACTGCTGAAAAGGCCGAAGCTGCCGGAAATACTGCAAAGGCTAAGGTAGCTCGTGAAGCTGCCGAAGCTCGTAAAGTTTGGCTAGCTGAAGCACAAAAGGGACTTTCTGACTTTAAAACAAACTAATAATTAATTATTAGTCACGCGATAAACGTCGTAAACGCCTTCAACAGATCTAACACTTGCTAGAACAGCATCTAGGTGCGAAGCATCCGCCATTTCGAAAGTAAATCTTGAAATCGCTGTTCGGTCTTTAGAAGTGCTAACTGCCGCATTCAAAATATTTACATGCTGATCAGACAATGTTCGAGTTACATCTGAAAGCAGACGGGCGCGATCTAGCGCTTCGACTTGGATATTTACTAAGAATGCAGTTTTTGCTGAGTGATTCCATTTAACGCTTACGATTCGATCGCCTTGGTGCAGTTTGAGATCAGTGACATTTATACAATCAATTCGGTGAACCGAGACCCCACTACCCCGCGTTATGAAACCTACGATTTCATCACCAGGGACAGGTGTGCAACATCTAGCCAATTTAACTAGAACATCATCAACGCCCTCAATATCTACACCTGAAGTATTTCGGCGCAAATGTTCAAAAGAGTGAATTGCCGGAATCGCGTGACTTTCAATCTCGGCATCTGGTTCATGCAAATCAGTATTTGCAACCAATTTCTCAATTACAAATTGCGCGCTGATATGTCCGTTTCCAACTGCGGCATACATGCTTTCAATATCTGGATAATGCAGATCGTGGGAAAGCTCAAGGAAAGCTTGACCCGCAAAAATCTTCTGAAGTGGAAGACCGACTTTGCGCATCTGTCGAGCAATGGATTCCCTTCCTGCTTCAATCGCCTCTTCTTTTCGTTCTTTGCTAAACCACGCTTTTATCTTCGATCGCGCTCTTGGTGAAGAGACGAAGTTAAGCCAGTCCCGACTCGGAGCCGCGCTTGGACTCTTATTCGTAACAACTTCGACAACATCTCCGTTAGAAAGTATCGATTCGAGCGGGACTAATTTTCCATTTACTTTAGCGCCAACACAACGGTCCCCCACTTGTGTATGAACTGCATAAGCAAAATCGACTGGAGTTGAACCCGAAGGCAGTGCGATAACACTCCCTTTCGGCGTGAAAACAAATACCTCTGGAGTGCGCAAGTCATATCTCAAAGTATCCAGAAATTCGCCAACATCCTCGGTCTCTTGCTGCCATTCATGCAACTGTTTTAACCACATCATCTCTGGTTTTTCCGTCGCTGCATCTCCAACACTGGCCAATTTATATTTCCAGTGCGCGGCAATTCCATACTCGGCTCTCGCATGCATATCAAAAGTTCTAATCTGGATCTCTACTGCTTTTCCATTGGGACCAATAACAGTTGTGTGGAGGGATTGATACAAATTGAACTTTGGCATTGCAATGTAATCTTTGAATCGGCCCGGAATAGGGCTCCATCTTGCGTGAATAGCTCCGAGGACGGCATAGCAATCTCTAACGCTCTCAACTAAAACTCGAATACCTACTAAGTCATAAATTTCGTTGAAATCACGGCCGCGAATCACCATCTTTTGATAAACACTATATAAATGTTTCTGGCGCCCCAAAACTTTGGCGCTAATTCCATCAGCTAACAAATCTTTCTCAACCAAACCTAAAACCTCTGAAGTCATAGCTTCACGAGCTGGATTTCGATCTTGAACCAATCGTTCGATCTCTTCATATTTTTTAGGCTCTAGTGTCTTAAAGGAGAGATCCTCAAGCTCCCACTTAATCGCGCTCATACCTAAACGGTTAGCTAGTGGTGCGTAAATATCTAAAGTTTCACGCGCTTTGCGCTGGGCGGATTCAACTGAAACATATTTCCAGGTACGCGCATTATGTAATCGGTCCGCCAATTTAATAACAAGTACTCGAATATCTTTCGACATTGCGATAACCATTTTGCGCAGAGTTTCGGCCTCGGCATTCGGACCGTAATTCAACTTATCAAGTTTTGTAACACCGTCTACAAGACTTGCTACCTCTTTCCCGAAATCTCGCTTAAGGGCGTCGAGTGAATATTTAGTATCTTCAACAGTGTCGTGTAAAAGTGCGGCGATAATTGTCTCTAAGTCCAGACCGATATCTGCGAGAATTTCTGAGACAGCAAGCGGATGAGTTATATAAGGCTCTCCCGATTTTCGGAGTTGACCTTCATGAGCATCTGCTGCAATGGCATATGCGCGCTCTAACTCGGGAATTGAGGCGCCAGGGTGATGAGCAATTAAAGACTTTGCTAACACATCTAGAACCGGATTCATGGTTCTATCTTAACTAGTTAAGAAGCAGGTGCGAGATTAGCGACGCTTACGTTTTGGTTGATTACGTGGACCACGCGCCCAACCACTCTTCTCGCTAGATCCAGCATCAACTGAACCTTTAGCTTCGATAGTTACTGAACCAGGTGCATGTTGTGCCACTCGCTTTGCAAGTGCACGCATCGCAGGTTCGCGTTCGCGAAGTTGAGCAAGTATTGGGGTCGCAATAAAGATGGATGAATATGTTCCAGTAGCAAGTCCAACGAATAGTGCGAGCGAAAGATCTTTCAAAGTTCCTGCACCCAATAATCCAGCACCGACAAAGAGAATTGATGCAACTGGAAGCAGCGCAATAAGTGAAGTATTGAAAGATCTAACCAATGTTTGGTTCACGGCTAGGTTTGCAGCTGCGGAGTAAGTTATCTTTCCGGTGCTAGTAATAGATTTTGTATTCTCGCGAACTTTGTCGAACACAACAACTGTGTCGTAAAGGGAGTAACCAAGAATCGTTAGAAAACCAATAACGGTAGCTGGCGTAACGTCGAAGCCCACAAGCGCATAAATTCCAACAGTAATGAATACGTCGTGCATCGTTGCAATGATCGCGGCAAGGGCCATTTTCGGCTCAAATGCCATAGTTAAGAAGAGCATCACTACAAGAATGAAACCAATCAAGCCATATAGCGCCTTCTTAGTGATTTCCTTGCCCCATGATGGACCAATAATTTGGGTATCAATATCATCAACATTTACGCCGAAAGTGTCTGCTAAAGATTGCTTAACTGTTGCAAACGAATCAAGTGCACCAGTTTGAATGCGTAATCTGTCATTACCCACTTTTTGAACAACAGTTTCACCAGTTACTCCGGCTTTAGCTATCGCCGCACGACCATCTTCAACAGTTGCTCCTACTTTAGTAACTGAAAATTCTGATCCACCTTTGAATTCAATGCCAAGATGTAAACCTTGAGTTCCAAGAACAATTGCAGAAATAATGATTACGATTCCAGAAAGCGCATACCAACGACGACGCTTGCCAATAAAATCAATAGAAGTTTCGCCGCGATAAAGACGGCCGCCGATGCCTGACAGTGAACTCATGTGATTAACCCTTCAAGTTTTCTGTGCCATCTGTTTTGATTTTCAAGCCTAAGCTCTTCGCTGAAAATCCGGACAATTTGTCTCCATTTGCAAAGAATGAAACTCTTGCAAGTAGCGCTACCAACGGATGTGTAAAGACAAAGACAACCAGTAGGTCGATTAAAGTTGTTAGGCCGAGTGTGAAGGCGAAACCACGAACACCGCCGACAGCAAAGAAATAGAGAAGAACTGCAGCGATCATCGAAACAGTGTCCGCCACGATGATTGTGTGACGAGCCTTTACCCAACCTGTTTCTACCGCTGAGCGAAGTGAACGACCTTCACGAACTTCATCACGAAGACGTTCGAAGAAGACAACGAATGAGTCTGCTGTAATACCAACAGCAACGATTGCGCCGGCGATACCAGCGAGCGTCAAAGTGAAACCAATCCATTCGCCAAGTAATAGGAATGAGAGATAAGTAATTGCTGAAGCGATTAGTAGCGATGCTACGGTCACGATTCCTAGACCCTTGTAATAAATGAATGAATAAAGGAATACAAGCAAGAATCCAAGTAATCCCGCTAGCAATCCAGCATGTAGTTGGTCAGAGCCAAGTGTTGGTGAAACCTGCAGAACTTCGCCTTGATCAAAAGCCAACGGCAGGGCGCCATACTTCAAAACATTTGCCAAGTTTGATGCTTCTTCTTGTCCAAAGCTTCCAGTGATCTGGGCGCTTCCCCCATTGATTGCTTCATTAATTCTAGGAGCTGAGACAACGAGTCCATCTAGAACAATAGCCACTTGATTTTGAGGTGCAGCTAATTTTGTTACAGAAGTTGTTAGTGCTCCAAACTTGTTAGTGCCTTCACCGTTAAATGAAACTAAAACATACCAACCTGCTGCACCTTGTTGGTCAATCGCTGCGCTGGCTTTAGAAATCATGCTTCCAAGAACTTGAGCCGGTGCCAGAATATATTTTTGCGTTCCATTGCGATCGCAAGAAACAACTGCGATATCTGGAGATTCCGTAGAGCCACCCTGCAAATTCGCTTTCTTTGAGCAGTCAAGAGCTGCGTACTTTGCATTTAGATCTGGAGTAACACCAGTTGGAAGCGTTGCACTCTTTGCATCTGCAGCTGCAGTTGTTGCATTTGGCGCACCTTCAACTAAAACCTGACGGAATCTAAGTTCTGCAGTCTGTCCAACTAACTGCACAATCTTTTCGCCGGTCTGTCCGGGAACTGAGATAACAATTTGGCGATTCGTTCCAGAACCTTGAGCCGCCACTTCGCTCTCTGCAACACCTAAAGAGTTAACACGCTGTCTAATAATTGCAACAGCTTGATCAATTGCTTCAGTAGTTACCTTAGATCCCTCGCTTGCGCGCGGAGTCAGCGTGACGCTGGTACCGCCTCGCAGATCGAGTCCTAATTTAACTTTAGTTGCGCCTTGAACTACGGCGACTGCACTAAATGCAATTAAAGCTAGCGCGAGTATCGCAATTGACTTCGCAGATTTCGCCGAAGACTTTGCACCCTTTGGACTTTGGGATGAGCTTTGAGAATTATTAATGGCAGACATGGGACGCAAGTCTAGGCATCAGAGGCGGGTGTGTCGAAAATGCTGATCGCATTTGGCAGTAAATCTGAGGCTCCAAGAGGTGGTGTCACGCCCAGATGCTCGAATCCTGCTGCAGTTGCTATGCGCCCCCGAGGTGTTCGTGAGATAAATCCCATCCGAACTAGGAATGGTTCGGCCAATGACTCAATCGTTTCGCTCTCTTCTCCGATCGCCATGGCTAGTGTAGAAATACCGACCGGTCCCCCGTTGAATCTCTTAACAAGAGCTTCCAAAACACTTTGGTCTAATCGATCGAGTCCGATTGCATCAACTTCATACATTTGGAGAGCCGCTTTAGCGTCGGCAATTCCAACACTTCCATCGCCATGAACTTGGGCATAGTCCCGAACTCTACGAAGCAATCTATTAGCTACTCGAGGTGTGCCGCGAGATCTTGAACCTAATTCCACTACGGCCGCTTTATCAATTTTTACGCCAAGCAAATCCGCACTTCGTTCAACGATTACTGATAATTCATTATCTTCATAAAAATCTAGTTGTGCTGTAAATCCAAAGCGATCGCGCAACGGACTCGGCAAGAGACCAGCACGAGTTGTTGCGCCTACCAATGTGAAGTGCGGAAGCTCTAACGGGATTGCCGTGGCACCCGCTCCTTTTCCTACAATCACATCTACTCGAAAATCTTCCATTGCTAAATAAAGTAACTCTTCAGCTGGCCGGGACATTCTATGAATTTCATCTAAGAACAAAATCTCTCCTTCAACAAGTGAAGAGAGGATTGAAGCCAAATCTCCAGCATGTTGAATTGCTGGTCCACTTGTAATTCGAATTGGCGCGCCCATTTCTGCGGCAATAATCATCGCCAGAGTTGTTTTTCCTAAACCTGGAGGCCCGGAAAGAAGAACGTGATCTGCAGGACTATTTCGATTACGTGCGGCAGAGAGCAATAAATCTAATTGATCTGCAACGCGTTTTTGTCCGACGAATTCACCAAGTGTTTTAGGGCGAAGTGCAAGTTCTTGGGAGCGCTCCAGTTCATCGCCACCAGTATCGATAATTCGTTTCTCTTCGCTCATTACTAATTACGCCCTTGACTTTGAAGCGCCAATTTTAGAAGCTGCGAAATATCCGTTGATTCAACTTGCGATCCCAATTCATTTGATACTAAATCAATAGTTGACTGCGCATCTTTTGCTGAAAACCCAAGTCCAATTAGCGCACTTGATAATTGATTTCGCCAATTGCTCTTACTTTGCGAATTAGATTTCTGCGCGATGTTGAGTGCAGAAACTTTATCTTTCAATTCTAGAACAGCTCGCTGTGCACCCTTCTTGCCTAACCCCGGAATTCGTTCAAGCGCAGCAGCATTCTCACTAGCAATCGCGCTGGCAATCTCTTCTGGCTCATAAATTGATAGCGCAGACTGCGCAACTTTTGGACCAATTCCACTCACCGTCTGAAGTAGATCAAAGAAATCTCTCGAACTCGCTCTATCAAATCCAAATAGCGTTAAGGAGTCCTCGCGCACAACAAGAGTTGTAAAAATTTCGGCGTGAGTCCCAACTGTTAACGATGCCGCAAATCGTGCTGGCAACGAGAGCGATAATCCAACACCGCCTACTTCTATTACGGCAGAACTAAGAGTTGTTGCTTTAACAACTCCTGAGACCGAGGCAATCATTACTTTGTCGCTTTCTTTAATCGCGCTTTCTCTTTAGCCATTGCGGCTTCGACTCGCGCGTTTCCGGCACCTCGCCAATGATGGCAGATAGCCAGTGCAAGTGCGTCGGTGGCGTCTACGGGTTTTGGAATTTCTTTTAACGATAAAAGTTTTGCGACCATAAGGGCCACTTGTTTCTTATCTGCGCGACCTGAACCGGTAACTGCAGCTTTGACCTCTGTGGGCGTATGCATTGCTACGGGAATTCCAAGCCTTGCAGCTATGAGCAATGCAACTCCAGCTGCTTGGCCAGTGGACATTGCAGTGCGAATATTGAGTTGCGAGAACACGCGTTCTACAGCAATCACATCGGGCTTGAATTCGGTAATCCAGGAAATCAATTCAGTTTCCAATGCAAGCAATCGTTTGGAAAGTTCTAAGTCGCTGGGGGTCATGATCACGCCAACACCAACCATCACAAGTTTCTGCGCCACTCCATTTTCAACAATTCCGAGACCGCACCTAGTTAAACCAGGATCGACCCCAAGAACACGCATCTTAAAGGCTAGCCATTACCTCATCTGATACATCAAAGTTTCCGAAGACGTTTTGCACGTCATCTAACTCTTCGATTGCATCAATAAGTGCGAAAACTTTAGTTGCTCCTTCAGCGTCAAGAGGAACTGAAACTGTAGGAAGGAAAGAGGTATCAGCCGATTCATAATCAATTCCTGCACCTTGAAGTGCGCTACGGACTGCGACCAAATCACTTGGTTCGCTAACGATTTCGAATGATTCACCTAAGTCATTTACTTCTTCAGCACCTGCATCAAGCACTTGTTCCAAAATCTTATCTTCAGTGATGCTTCCACTTTTATTAACAATTACTACACCTTTGCGATTAAACATGTAAGAGACCGAGCCTGGGTCTGCCATCGATCCACCATTTCTGGTTACAGCTACACGAACTTCGGATGCCGCACGGTTACGGTTATCGGATAAGCATTCGATAAGTAGGGCAACGCCATTAGGGCCATAACCCTCATACATAATTGTCTGCCAATCTGCACCACCGGATTCCAAACCGGCACCGCGTTTTACTGCGCGATCGATATTATCTGCCGGTACTGAGCTCTTTTTAGCTTTTGCAATCGCATCAAAGAGTGTTGGGTTACCGGAAATATCAGCGCCGCCATTTCTAGCTGCAACTTCGATTCCCTTAATTAACTTTGCAAAGTTTTTAGCACGGCGTGAATCAATGATTGCCTTCTTGTGCTTTGTCGTTGCCCACTTGGAATGGCCTGACACGGTCGAACCCCCTATAAATCAATTAACGTAGTTTAACTTGAATTATTTTTTACAAAGCTCTTCTATGAAGTATCTATGAACGCGGTTATCCCCTGTTAGTTCTGGGTGAAAAGCGGTGGCAAGGACTTTCCCGCTTGCAACAGCCACTGGATGCTCGGCTCCCCCATAATTTACGCTCGCGAGAACTTCTACGTCAGCCCCATAACTCTCCACCCAAGGCGCTCGTATAAAAACTCCACGAAATTGCTTGCCAGTAATTCCCTTGA